>JGI24708J26588_10000027_pt1 | contig 95008 bp, 84 predicted proteins | sample BioPla1DNA2_FD_26588 | JGI IMG/M metagenome (IMG submission 26588) | reverse complement strand
GAAATAGCGTTTTTGAAAAAGCGTCATACTGTTATTGAAAGTATGAGGCGAACATGGTTATATCAAGTAAAAGCAAAATTCGAGACTGCTGAAAAAAGCAGGTTTTCATAATGGCGATTAATGAGATAAATCAGTTCATTTTTAAGGGTTTGTGGCGTAATGTTTTTACCTGAAACACTTGTAGCCATCATCCACCTCACTAGCGCGGGTAAAGCTTTTAACGACTTCAAGCTCTGCGAATACAATTTGGATTCTGTTATCTGTTGGCTCTCGCCGTCTGAGTATATCTTCAATACGTAGCTAGAGAATCTTATGGCTGCCAGCATGGAATTGTCCAAAATATGCATTTTTTATCTATGCCAAACTCATGAATATGGGAGAGAATAAGCTTGCGTAGATGCAGCCAACTTATATCGTGCTGGATGAGTTTTATCACTCTGGTGCTGAAATGTGTGGGCGTATTATGGGGCGAGGATTGAGAGGGTCTAGGCTGTAAAATCAATACTCATAACAGAAAACCAAAAATTACATTTTGAAAGATTTACTACAATATATAAATTAGGAAATCAAGGTTTCATAATAAGCACATATATATTATATAAATGAACAATAAAAAAGTAAATATTTAAAAGAGAGTGAATATGATGACTGAATTGAGAAGAATTCCATTTTCGCCACCAGATATTTCAGATGAAGAGATCAATGAAGTGGTAGATACTTTAAAATCTGGTTGGATTACAACAGGACCTAAAACGAAATTATTTGAAAAGCAAATCGCTGAGTATTGCAATACATCAAAGGCGGTTGCTCTTAATTCAGCTACTGCTGCAATGGAGATGACTTTAAGACTTCTAGGTATTGGACCAGGAGACGAAGTGATAGCTGTATAATAGGGACAACCAAGAAAAAGCCTTGAAATTACAAGGGTTTTCGGCTCTAAGTCAGTCCCGTTATTTGAAATTTTCTACGGAAACTGGAGTAGGTCAGAGAATCCGAGAGGTGAAGATGGCTTCTTGGATACTCAGGAATTGACCCACAATCCAGAGTAGAAAATCTTATAAGGAGGAACTGACTTAGCTCACACGCCATGTCTGGCGGTGGGCTATTTGTCGTTCATAAGAGAACCAAAGTCTGTTTTCGGACAGATTGTTTCAATATAAATGTAGAAAAGACAGACGTGCGCAGATGTATAGGCGCAGTGAAGAGGGGAACGAGAGATGTTTAATCCTGATAACAATTATGAGAAATTTAAAAATAAGGTCTGGCTGTCCTCACCTACCATGTATCCTGATTCCATGCGTTATGTGATGGAAGCTTATGAAACCAACTGGATGTCTACTGTGGGAGCGAACATCAACGAGGTGGAGAAGCAGATCTGCGAGAAGGTGGGCTGCAAGTATGCCGTTGCGCTCTCTGCTGGTACTGCCGCCCTGCATCTGGCTATGAAGCTGGCAGGTGAAAATGTGTATGGTAAACCGGCTCCCGGAACGGGTGCGCTCTCAAAACGTCTTGTAGCAGCGAGCGATATGACTTTCGATGCCACGGTGAACCCCATTGTCTATGAAGGCGGTATCCCTGTGTTCATTGACACTGAGTACGACACTTGGAATATGGACCCGGTTGCGTTGGAAAAAGCCTTTGATCTGTATCCTGAGATTAAAGTGGTTGTAGTGGCACATCTCTATGGCACACCCGGAAAGATCGACGAAATCCGGGAGATCTGCAACCGGCACGGTGCGGTGATTATCGAGGACGCTGCGGAATCTCTGGGCGCATCCTATAAGGGTGTTCAGACTGGAGTGTTCGGTACATACAATGCTATTTCCTTTAATGGAAACAAAATCATTACTGGTTCGTCTGGCGGTATGCTGTTGACTGACAGTAAGGAAGCAGCAGACAAGGTTCTTAAATGGTCTACACAGTCCAGAGAACGTGCGGCATGGTATCAGCATGAGGAGCTTGGCTACAACTACCGCATGAGCAATGTGATTGCTGGTGTTGTCCGTAATCAGATTCCACATTTGGAGGAGCATATTGCCCAGAAAAAGGCAATCTATATGCGTTACAAGGAAGGCTTGAAAGACCTTCCGGTGCAGATGAATCCTTATGATGAGAAGAACAGTGAGCCGAACTTCTGGCTAAGCTGCATGATCATTGACAAAGACGCTATGTGCAAGCAGGTCAGAGGGGAGCAGGAAGCCCTCTATGTTGGAGAACATGGAAAGAGCTGTCCTACCGAGATTCTGGAAGCTATCGCCAGCATCAACGCAGAAGGTCGTCCGATCTGGAAGCCCATGCACATGCAACCGATTTACCGCATGAATCCGTTTGTAGTCCGTGATGGAAACGGCAGAGCTAGAACCAACGCTTACATTGATGGCGGTTGCTTGGATGTAGGTATGGATATCTTTGAAAGAGGTCTGTGCCTGCCGAGTGATAATAAGATGACGGTTGAGGAGCAGAGAAAGATTATTGAAGTTATTAGGGCTTGCTTTGAGTAAGAATAGTGGGCTGAGGAGCTGACACAGAGAGACACTAGAAGGGAACCGATTTGAAGATAAACACAAAGAAATGGCTAAACTTCCTTTTCGTTGCGTACTGCCTATTCATGCTATGGGTGACGCTCTTCTCAAGAAAGCCGAGTACGCATCGTTTTGAGTTAAGCATTTTCTGGTCATTTCGGGAATTGTTCAGCGGGCATCCGGATGGTGTGAAGGATATCGTTCAATATCTGGATAATATTCTATTTTTTATTCCATTTGGCTTTCTTTTGCCGTGTAAGAAGAACTCAAAGCAAGTTGCTCATATAGCTTTTGCTGCATCAGTTGTAATTGAACTATCGCAGTATGTGTTCGCATTAGGACTAGCTGAAACGGACGATGTGATCAGTAATGTTTTAGGTGGATTGATTGGATTTTGGCTCTACCGATTGACAAAGAAGTATGAGGAAGAGAAGTTAATGAATCGAAAACAAGGTATCTATGAAAAGTACATAAAGCGGATATTTGATATAGTCTGCTCATTGGCAGCGATCATAGTATTCTGCTGGCTCTATGTCATCATTGCCATTCTGGTTCGCGTGAAACTTGGCTCACCAGTTCTGTTCAAGCAACCACGCCCGGGTATGGATGAAAAGATTTTCTATCTCTATAAATTCCGCACAATGACAGATGAACGAGACGAGAATGGAGAGTTGCTGCCAGATGAGGTAAGACTGACAAAGTTTGGCAAATGGCTGAGGAGCACGTCGATGGACGAACTTCCAGAGGCTTTCAATATTCTCAAGGGTGACATGAGCGTGATTGGTCCTCGTCCTCAGCTTGTCCGGGATATGACTTTTATGACTGCAGAACAGAGAAAGAGACACTGTGTAAGACCAGGGCTGAGTGGTCTGGCCCAGACCAGAGGCAGAAATGCACTTTCATGGGATGGAAAATTGGCAACTGATCTGGAATACATAGAGCACATCACCTTCTTTGGAGATGTGAAGATTATCTTTGATACCGTGAAGCAGGTGTTCTTCAAAGAGAAGGGACTGGAGAATAGTGATATTGATGAGGTTGATCTCACGGATGATTTTGGTGATTACCTGTTGAAGGCGGGAAGAGTTAGTAAGGAAGAATACGATAAGAAGCAGGCTGAAGCTAGAAAGCTATTGGGTCTGTGAGAGAATGGTTAATTTGGAAACTACCGAGAAAAAGGTAGAAAAGGTTGTTGAGTTCATTAGGAAGCACGCTGAGTATTTGATGTGATGGAAGATGAGCTGAAAAACGGGAGGTTAATAGCAAATGAGTCTAGCAAAAATACTATATCGAGTAATCAATAAAAAAGAGCCTCCTGAAGACTATAATTACAGTATATTTGGTTTAATCATGAAGCCTATTCGTAAATGGCTTACTAACACAGTCGCTTCAAATTGTCCGTTTAATAAGTTGCGAATTTGGCTATATCGGCTTGCTGGTTTTAAGATAGGCAAGAATACTTTCATCGGCATGCACTGCTACCTAGACGATATGTGCTATGACTTGCTAACTTTCGGCGATGATGTAATCGTTTCTTATGGCGTCTATTTTGCATGTCATGGAAGAAATCAGGGGCATTTATCAATCCATGTGGATGATAGAGCGTACATAGGCATGAGAGCGAGCATTATAAGCAAAAACGCAGATGGGCAGAGCCAAGGAGTGCGAATTGGAAAAGATTCCGTTATTGGAGCCTGTACCTTGGTGAATCGTAATATTCCAGACGGTGCAACAGCTGTGGGCACCCCATGCAGAATAATCAAAGAAAAGGTTAATTCAGATGAATGATTTAGTTTCTATTATTATGCCGTCCTATAATACGGCTCCATATATCAAGGAGACAATCCAATCTGTTCTGGATCAGACATACCAGAACTGGGAACTCATCATTGTGGATGACTGTTCGACAGATAACACTGATGAGGTCGTTGCATCCATAAAGAACGAGAGGATTAGGTATCTCAAGAATGATAAAAACAGTGGTGCTGCAGTCAGCAGAAATAGGGCATTAAGAGAAGCTAAAGGAAGATGGATTGCTTTCCTTGACTCCGACGATCTCTGGATGCCGGAGAAACTTGAGAAGCAAATCTCCTTCATGGAGAAAAACGGCTATTCCTTCTCATACACAAATTACGAAGAGATAGATGTTGAAGGAAAAGAGACAGGAGTTAGGGTTACAGGCCCTACGAAAGTCACAAGGACCGGGATGTTCCACTACTGCTGGCTTGGATGCCTTACGGTTATGTATGACCGCAATGTGGTCGGCCTGATCCAGATTGAGGACATCAAGAAGAATAATGACTACGCCATGTGGTTGAAGGCGTGCAAGAAGGCTGATTGCTATTTGCTTGATGAGTATTTAGGAAAATACAGAAAAGGCAGAGCTGGAAGCGTCAGCACTCAAAGTATCAAGACCATGATTGGCTGGCACTATAAGCTTTTCAGAGAAGCTGAGAAGCAGGGAACTGTAAGTAGTTTGATAAACACTGGAAGGAACCTGGTATTCGGGTTTTATAAGAAAAAAAGGTATGTGAAGAGGTAATGGTAAAGGTTTGTGTTATAGGTCATTTTGCATTTGGAGAGAATTTGTTAAATGGACAAACGGTTAAAACAAAAATCGTGGCAACGGAGCTCGAGAGACAGCTCGGATCACCAGAAATAAGGCAAATTGACACTCACGGTGGAATCAAGTCCCTTCCTAAGACGGTATGTAAGTTAATTTGTGCGTTCGTACAATGCAAGAACATTATAATCATGCCAGCTCAGAATGGATTAAAAGTGTTTGCGCCACTATGCACAGTTATAAATAAAATCTTCAATCGAAAGCTTCATTATGTTGTAATTGGCGGTTGGCTTCCTGAATATTTGGAAAGTGAACCCAAACTTAAATCATGTGTAAGCAAACTTGATGCGGTTTATGTTGAAACGCATAACATGAAAATGAAATTGAATCAAATGGGGCTACGCAATGTAACCGTGATGCCTAATTGTAAAAACCTCAATATTGTAGATTCTTTAGATGTTTTTGATAAGCCATATAAACTTTGCACTTTTTCTAGAGTGATGCGAGAAAAAGGCATAGAGGATGCTGTTAATGCTGTTAAGTATGCAAACGAAGCTTTAGGAGAAGAATACTACAATTTAGATATATATGGACAAATTGATGCAAACCAAAAGCAGTGGTTTGAAGATTTGAGTAAAAAACTTCCTTCATATGTACGATACGGTGGAGTAGTAAGTTTTGATAATACTACAGATGTTTTAAAAAGATATTTTGCTCTTCTATTTCCTACTTTTTATGAAGGAGAAGGATTCGCCGGAACGGCAATTGATGCGTTTGCAGCAGGTGTTCCAGTAATAGCGAGCGACTGGAAATACAACAGCGAAATAATACAAAACGGAAGAAATGGAAAATTGTTTCCTCCAAAAGATTACAAAAAACTTGCAGAGATATTAATAGACTTTGCGAAGAATCCGAACACGTGTTATTCGATGAGACCTCAATGTATAAGCGATGCTCATTCTTATAAACCAGAAGTAGTATTAAAAGTATTATTTGACAATCTTGATTTACAGTAATTGAGGCACGAAATGGGAATTAGCATATATAAAATCAAAAAATGGGTAAAGATGCTGACAGGAAACAGTATTTCTCATGTCAACCAGGGCGTTGGAAGATTATTCTCGAGAGATGAAGTAAGAGGATATTATAATGATTTAACGGAAAAAGTTACTAAAAGGGAAGCCTTTGAAGGAAATGTGCCGGTGTCTTTTGTAGATACAGGTGAGAAGATATACTTTCCTATCGAGATTTTTCAATATGGTTTAGCTGCATATGATTTATTCTTGGAAACTAAAGATCCTGTAATGCTTGAGAAAGTAATAAGCTGTGCGGATTGGGCTGTAGAAAATCAAAAAGAAAATGGTGCCTGGGTGACTTTTGCTTATCAAAATGAAGACGAACCATATTCTTCAATGGCACAGGGAGAGGCAATTTCTCTTCTTATTAGGGCTTATAAAGAAACAAGTAAAAATAGCTATCTCAGCACAATCGAAAACGCAATGTCTTTTTTGTGCACATCACTTCAAAATGGCGGTGTCCTAGATGATTCGAATGGGCGAATTGTATTCCGCGAGTGTACATTCTTACCTCTGGTTTTGAATGGTTGGATATTTTCGATTTGGGGTATATGGGACTATTGCCTATATTTTAAGAACGGTAGATATGAAGAGTTGCTAAAAAGGACTCTTAACTCACTCGAAGAATTATTACCAGAATTTGATACTGGATATTGGTCTTTATATACGATAGATGGTCGTATATGCAGCCCTTTTTATCATAAATTACACATCGCGCAACTTAGAGTGATGGGTAGTTTGACCTCCAATCCATTGTTTATCAGCTATGCGGATAAATGGGAAGGCTACCAGAATAACAAGTTGTATTCTTTGGTTGCGTTTATAAAAAAAGTGATTCAGAAACTGATGGAGAGGTGAGAAGCATGAAGATAATTCAGATTATGCCAGAGTTTGGGTTAGCTGGTGCTGAAATTATGTGCGCAAATCTTACGCTAGAGTTAGCTCATTGCGGGAATGAAGTAGTAGTTGTTAGTTTGTTTGATTATCATTCAGCTATTACAAAAAGGCTTGAAGAGAATGGGATAAAAATCATTTATCTAGGGAAAAAGCGTGGGCTAGACTTATCAATGATTACTAAATTGATATCTGTATTTAAGTCGGAACGTCCTGATGTGATTCATACACATCGATATGTGATGGAGTATGTGGTTCCAGCAGCTATAATATGCCGCATTAAAAACAGGGTACATACTGTGCATAACATAGCACAGAAAGAAGTTAAGCCTGGAGCACAAAAACTCCATTACGTTTTTTATCATGCATGCGGTGTTATTCCGGTAGCGCTAAGTCCAGAAATCCAAGACACAATTAGTTCTATATATAAACTTGAATTAAATTGTATACCTGTAGTGTATAACGGAATTGATCTGAGTAAGTGTATCCCTAAAGAAAGTTGGAGTAATGAAGGGGTATTTACTTATTTACATATTGGTAGGTTTTCCAAACAGAAAAACCATGAGATGCTTATTAAAGCATTTAAAATTGTAAAGAGAAACTTTAGCCGTGCAAAGTTGCAATTAATAGGAGTAGGGGAACTACAGGATACAATAAAGCAATTAGTTATTGAGAATGAACTCGAACATGATGTGGAGTTTTTAGGATTGCAAGATGATGTTTATCCATTTTTACACAACGCAGATGCTTTCGTCTTGCCATCGCAGTATGAAGGAATGCCGATGACATTGATTGAGGCGATGGGTACGGGATTGCCGATTGTTGCAACTGAGGTTGGTGGTATTCCAACGATGATTGATTCAGAATGTGGGATACTAACAGCTGTTGATGTTAAGGCTATTGCAGATGGCATGCTTTCGCTTAAGGATTGTAAGATAAATGAAAAGTTAGGAAGAAATGCATTGCAAAGATCAATCGCATTCTCTGCAGAGAAAATGTGTGAAGATTATATATCAATCTACAGAAAAGGTATGTTGGAATGAATTCAAAGTATTGGTTTATTACACAAAATGCCATTATTGCATTAATTACTTATAGCTTGATGACAGGTAGTTCAGTGCTGATGAATGTGGCTGTCATTTTTTCAGCGATTTATATATGCTTTGCTGATTACACCTATTCATTTCTTTTTTTATTGGCAGTTACAGTATTTGAGAATGCATTCAAATTCAATGGGATTCTCGCGTGGTTTTTCTTGGTTGTAATTGTCTTAATTAAATACATTATGTCCACTCATTTCAAAATCAAGAAAAAAAGTACAGTTGGTTTTATAGCATTTATTTTATTGCTACTTATTGAATTGCTAGATGATACACTTAATTTCGGAATAAATGGACAAATGCTGACTACAATAGTCTTGATTCTGTACTTTGCTTTTTTATTTTCAGATCAAGTTATTATACAGTTAGACGAGCGGAACATAGTATTATCACTTGGAACATCATTCTTTTTCGCTGTTGTTTATTTGCTGAGCCAATATGGAGGGCTAACTTCTTTTATTTCAAAGTTTATGACCAGTTCGTATGCTTATCGTTTTGGGCACTCATATGGTGACACTATCGGTGGGGCAATGGGTATCCCCATATATTCTTTGCTGATCATAAGCTTTTCGGTAGTCATTCTCTTAAAAAATAAAAGTAATACGAGTATAATTTCGAATCTATATATTCTATTTTTGAATGCTATTTCAATAGTCTTTGGGGCATTAACGATTAGTAGGTCATTTTATGTGGGTTTGGCAATAATCGTAGTATTTTTCTTACTGGGGAAATCAGAAGAAAGAGCCAGCTGGAAAAAAATTTTATTCATATTAGTGGGGATAATTGTTGCAATAGCGGTATTCCGAATGTTTTCTGCTGTAATAAATCAGACATTTGATAATTTGTTTATGAGAATTGACATGGATGCCGAAAGAGGAGGCACGGGAATTAGAACACACATTTGGCAATCGGCGTTTGAATACCTCTTTGAACATCCGATTGGCATTTTGTTTGGCTTTGGAAGCAATGGTTATCAGCTGATTGGACAAAACAGCAATCTTCTGTTCTCGGCCGGAACACATAATTTGTTCGTTGACTTAGTTATGTCGTGGGGATTTGTTGGCTCAATATGTGTTTTAGTGCTCATAACTGACTATTTACCTATTGCGGTAGGATTCAAGTGCGCGAGAAATTGGTTGCCGATTATTTTACCTATCATTACACTGATAATATTTTGCTTGATTGCTATGCGAACAAATTCAATTAAGACTTTCATATATCTTTTCGCATGTATTTCGATAATAAAACGTTATTATATAGAAGAATTGGAGGAGGAATAATGATCCCAAAAATAATACACTGTTGTTGGTTTGGTGGAAATCCTATGCCTCAGAAAGTTAATGAGTATATTGATGGGTGGAAATCTCTCAATCCAGATTATGATATTATGGTGTGGACAGAGGCAAATTTTGACTATACTCAGAACAGGTATATGAGGGAGGCGTATGAAAACAAAAAGTGGGCCTTTGTCACAGATTATGTTCGACTGAAAGTACTATATGACTATGGTGGAATATATATGGACACCGACGTTCAGGTAGTAAAAAATCTTGATCCCCTGCTAGATAATAAAGCTTTTTCAGGTTTTGAAGGACCGGACAGAATTCCAACTGGAACGATGGGGGCAGAGAAGCATAGTCGATGGATTGAGCTTCTACTTCATGACTATGATGATAGACCATTTGTGTTGGAAGATGGAAGCTTTGACTTAACAACAAATGTGAAAACAATCACTGATACAACATGTGCAAATTATCCCATAAAACTGAACAATACCTATCAAAATCTGGGGGACGTAACTTTTTTCCCGTTTGACTACCTGTGTGCAAAGGATCTTAAGGATGGAGTTGTAAAGGTGACAGAAAACACATACACAATTCATCACTTTAATGGATCGTGGACGACTCCAAAGAAAAAGATAATCAATAAGATGAATAAGTACTTTGGAAATGGATTTGTAAAAAAACTGGTAAACCTTAAAAGAACACTGCAAGGAAAAAGTAAAATATGAGATTAACGATTTTTACTCCTGTGTATAACAGAAGAGACTTAATAATGAGACTCTACCACAGTCTAGAAGCCCAAACATGTAAAGAGTTTACTTGGTTAGTAGTTGACGATGGGTCTACCGATGGAGTTGAAAATGTTTTATTAAGCTTAAAAGAAACAGCCTCATTTCCAATTGAATATATTTATCAAGAGAATCACGGAAAGCATACTGCTCATAATGCTGGAGTCCGCGCCTGTAGTACGGAATTGTTTGTCTGTGTTGATTCTGATGATACTCTGTTACCCAATGCGGTAAGGACTATATTGGAAGTCGACCACAAGTATTCAGAAAAACATATCTTGGGATATTATTTCCGAAAAATTGACACAAAGGGAAATATTTCCGGAGGTAGTTTTGAGTTAAAAAGAGAATATGTGGGTTTAAGGGATCTGTATCATAAATATAATTTTAAAGGTGAGCTGGTAATTGTTCTCAAAACCGACTTAGTACGAGAATATGAATTTCCGGTGTTTGAAAATGAAAGATTCGTAAGTGAACTTGTTTTTTATAATGAAATTAATCACATAGCTCCAATGGTATGGTTTGATGAAGTAATCTATCAGTATGAGTATCAGGAAAGTGGCTACACAAAGAATGCAAGTCGTCTTATCGGCAATAATCCATATGGAGCAGCATGTGGATATCTTTCAGAGGCGTATTTCTCAACTAATCTAGTGAGCCGCGTGAAAAGCTACGCAGAATATGCCGCTATTACCGATGTTTTTTTACTTAATAAGCAAAGAATACCACGGAAGAGGATTGGCGTAATTGTTATTCTTCTGGCTAAGATTCTTAATCGACACTATGTGAAATTGTTTCTTCAAATTAAAAACAGAGAAAGATGATCAAAAATGAGAAAAATAGCGATACTGACGTTTCATAGAGCGTTAAATTACGGAGCATTGCTTCAAGCATTCGCCCTTCAGCAAGCCCTCAATGAGAGTGGAACAGAAATTGAAGCCGAAATATTAGATTATAGAAATGAAGTGCTTGAAAAAATGTATTATTATCCCAGGTTGAGAGAACGGCATAATATTAAGAGTATTGCCAAGTATTTTCTTCAGGGAAGAAATGAATTGCGCAGAAGAGAAAGATTTGAATGCTTCAGACATTCAAATTTACCTATTAGCAGTAAAGTCTACACTACTTCGAATGTTAGGGATGCCAATCAAGAGTATGATGCTTTTATTGTTGGGAGCGATCAGGTGTGGAATTATAAAGCACATTCTTTTGATGAAAACTACTTCCTTGGATTTGTTCAGGATAACACAAAGAAAAAGTCCTACGCTGCAAGCTTTGGAATAAGTGCACTGCCTGATGATCAAATGCCACGATATCGAGCACTACTTCAATCGTTCGGATTATGCTCAGTACGCGAGGAACAGGGCATAGAAATATTACGGCAGGTAGGTATAAGTTCAGCTAGAATTGATATTGACCCATCATTTTTGTTAGAAAAACAAGATTGGATTAGACATTTCTCAATAAGTAAGAGTAAAGAAAAATACATTTTTGCATACTACTTTGAGCTTACTCCAACAATGAAGAAGTTTGTTGAAGAGTTGTCCAAGAAGACAGGATATTATGTGAAATATCTAGGCAATGCTTTACATAGCCCGTTCGACTGCCCTTGTAAAGCTGATAAAACTGCTGGTCCGATTGAGTTTATCGATGCGATTTATAATGCAAGTTACGTCGTTACAAATTCTTTTCACGGAACTGCATTTGCAATCAATTTCAACATACCTTTTTTTGTGGAATTATTGAAGTCAGATGCTAAAGTAAACAGCCGTATAGAAAATATATTATCGGCTACAGACTTGGTGCAGAGACAAATTGTCAACTATTGTAACGTAGAAGATGCAATGAGCCACGATATTGACTGGGATGCGGTTAATAAGCGCGTGTCTGATATGCGAACATATTCTATGGATTATATTAAGGAATTAGTGAAATTATGGAAATAGTCGAAAGAGACTGGTGCTGTGGATGTGGTGCCTGCAAAGAAATATGTCCTAGAACAGCTATTTGCATTCAAAAGGATACTGAAGGATTTTGCTATCCTGTTATTGATTCTAATAAATGTATTGAGTGCGGTTTGTGTAAAAAGGTTTGCGGTGTTGTAAATTTCGACAAGGTGAAAAATCATCCAATACAAGTTTGTGGGGCAAAAAATAAGGATGATAGTATTCGGATGGATAGTTCCTCAGGTGGAAGCTTTTCTGCTTTTGCGGAATTGGTGCTTAAGCAAAATGGTATTGTGTATGGTGCTGCTTCTGTAGATAATGTCATTCGGCACATACGAATTGATTCAGAAGAGGACATCTATTTACTTCGTGGTTCTAAATATGTACAGAGTGATATTGGAAGCAGTTTTGAAGATGTAATCTCTGATTTGAAGGCGGGAAAAAAAGTGCTTTTTTCTGGAACGCCGTGTCAATGTGCTGGTCTGAAGAATCTCCTTGATGTTAAGAAAGTTGAATCTACTAATCTTATACTCATTGATTTTGTGTGCCATGGCGTATGCAGTCCGAGAGTCTTTGCTGATTACATTCAGTATTGCAATGAAAGATATAAAACACCAATTGCTGAACACAGGTTCAGGGATAAAATCAAGGGCTGGGGAAAGCATACAGAATCAAATATTTTGCAGAATGGAACAAAAGACTCTGAATCCTTTATTTCTCAAATGTTCAAATCTGTCTTTCATTCAAGTTTAGCACTTCGCCCCTCTTGCTATAATTGCAAGTTTACTACTACTCAGAGAGTTGGCGATATCACAATGGCAGATTTTTGGGGATTGAAAAGGAGCAAGCCTGATCAGTATGATGAAAAAGGAGTTTCTTTACTATTAATAAATACAGAGCAAGGGAAAACAATAGTAAAGAATGCTTCCAATTTGTATTTCTTTGACGCATCACTACAGGATACTGATCAACCAATGCTCGAACATCCAACCGAAAAACCGAGTTCACGGCCTGCATTTTGGGAAGTTTATTTGCGCGGATTTGATAAAGCAATGATTAAGTATTTCCATGCTGGTAAAATTAGACGTTTTTTTACAGAAAGAATAAAGATGATATTAAAAAGATAGATTTATCGAGGTGAGGTAATTGAATACTAAGTCGAGAACATATAATGTTTTATTTAATGCGGTAGCGAATATCGGTGGGCAAATTTTGACACTAGTATTTAGTTTTCTAACCCGTATTGTATTTATCCATGCATTTGGAGAAAGTTATTTAGGAATCAACGGATTATTTACAAATATACTGTCTGTCTTATCACTAGCAGAGTTGGGCGTGAGCAGTACAATTGTGTATTGTATGTACAAGCCAATTGTAGATAAAGACTATCACCGTCTGACAGCCTTGATGAATTATTATAAAAAGCTATACCGTGTTATTGGCACTGTAGTTGCTGTTATTGGTTTGATTTTAGTTCCTTTTCTCGACAAGCTTGTAAATCTTGATGTAGATATAGGCAATGTCACTTTTTATTATCTGTTGTATTTGCTTAATACTGTTTCGTCTTATTTTCTGGTGTATAAGACTGCAATACTTACGGCAGATCAGAAAAGCTACATTATAAAGATTTGTCGTGTTGCAATAACAGCGGTACAATTTGTTGTTTTAGCGATAGTGGCATTGGTGCTAAAAAATTTTTATGCATATCTATCATTACAAATTGGGTTTTCGATTCTTCACAATGTAATTTGTTCTAGAATTGCACAAAAGCAATACCCGTTTATTGCCGATAAAGCTGAGCTGGAAAAAAGTGAAAAAAATAAAATCTGGTCTAATATTTTTTCTATGTTCAGTTATCAAGTAGGAAATGTCCTCCTTAATAATACGGATAATATACTAATTTCCATTTTGGTAAACACAGTTGCTGTTGGTTTTTATTCCAATTATTCGATGATTGTTCTTTCTGTCGGGACGTTTCTTCAGCTCTTGTTTTCATCAATTCAAGCAAGTGTTGGAAATTTAGCAGCAGAAGGAAATGAGACCAAACAATATCAAATATTCAATGTCATCCAGTTTATGAGTTTTTGGACGACTTCGTTTTGCGTGGTTTGCTTTATGGTACTCTTTCAAGATGCGATTACTATCTTGTACACGGATCATTATCTGTTAGGATATGATATTGTTACTGTTTGCGCAATAAACTTCTATGTTCAATATATTCTGTATCCGATTTATTGTTATCGTAGTACCGTTGGTCTATTTCGACAAACAAGATGGATCATGTTATTTACAAGTGTCATAAACATAGTTCTTTCAATTGTATTTGGAAAAATATGGGGTTTGTTTGGAATTTTACTTGCAACAAGTATATCTCGTATAGTGACGAATTTCTGGTATGAGCCAATCAAACTATTTCACATTTACTTTAAACAAAATGCAGTTCAATATTTCCTAAAACAGTTTGGGGCGGCAGCTATTACAATTGTACTTGTGATTCCAATGGTGTGCATTTCTAGATGCATGGATGGGATGGATCTATATTTGAGATTTATAACCAAAATTGCTATGTGCATTATTATTCCCAATACAGTGTTTTTTGTCTTGTTTAGAAAAACAACTGAGTTTAGGTATTTGCGACAAATTGTTGAGAAAAAATTGAAGCTCAGCCGATAGAAACTAAAAGTATGAATAGTATAACAAAGAGGAACGAAGCATGAAGAAAAAAGTAATGTTAGTCTTTGGCACGAGGCCCGAAGCAATCAAAATGTGCCCATTGGTAAATGAGCTTAAGACCAGAGAGTCTTTAGAAACCATCGTGTGTGTAACAGGTCAGCACAGACAGATGTTGGATCAGGTTTTGAACACCTTCAATGTAGTCCCGGACTATGACCTTTCCATCATGAAACAGGGCCAGACACTGTTCGACATCACGACGGGAATTCTTGAGAGAATCAAGGCCGTACTTGAAGAAGTGAAACCGGATGTAGTTTTGGTCCATGGCGATACTTCCACAACTTTCGTAACAGCCCTTGCATGTTTCTACCTGCAGATTCCTGTTGGTCATGTTGAGGCGGGCCTTCGTACATATAATATCTACTCTCCGTACCCTGAAGAGTTTAACCGTCAGGCTGTGGGAATCATCTCCCAGTACAACTTTGCTCCAACACAGATGGCAGCAGACAATCTGGTCAGAGAGGGTAAAGACCCTTCAAAAATTTACATCACCGGCAACACGGTCATTGATGCTATGCAACATACGGTGAGAGAAGATTATACCCATCCTGAACTTGAGTGGGTTGGAGATGGTAAGCTCATCTTCATCACAGCTCATAGAAGAGAAAACCTTGGTGAGCCGATGCACCACATGTTCAGGGCTATTCGCCGTGTACTTGATGAACATCCTGAGTGCAAGGCTGTCTATCCAATCCATATGAATCCTGTGGTGCGCAAGGCTGTGGATGAGGAACTTGGCGGGTGTGATCGCATCCACATCATTGAGCCGATAGAAGTGTTTGATTGCCACAACTTCGAGGCAAGGTGCCACCTCTGCTTAACCGACTCTGGTGGAATCCAAGAAGAGGTTCCTTCTTACGGAAGACCGGTATTGGTCATGAGAGACACAACTGAAAGACCAGAAGGTGTGAAGGCGGGGACATTGAGACTGGTGGGCACAGATGAGGAAGTAATCTATAAGAACTTCAAGGAGCTACTTGAAAATCAAGAGGCATATGATGCTATGGCCAAAGCTTGCAATCCGTATGGCGATGGACATGCGTGTGCAAGAATAGCAGATATTTTGGAAGGAAAGGAATACCAGCCGTGGGTGGCTGAGTAAGGGGTAAATAATGGAGCCAAATAATGAGAATAACCGAATTCTAATCGGGGGGGTACAGGAATGAAGCAATTAGCTTAATTCGTTTTCTCTCTATGCTAATGATTATCAGTTGCCACATAATGCAGTATTACGACCTTGAACTTGCTTGGTGGTTCAATGTTGGTGTGCAGATTTTTCTGTGTATATCAGGATTTTTGTATGGGCAGAAAAACATTGAAGATGCGACTGATTTTTACAACAAAAGATTTAAGAAGATTCTAATTCCTTATTATTTGGTTTTCATACCATTTGGAATCATCGAATTTATATTTGCTAGAGATGTCTTTTCTACTAAAGCTTTTGCGATGGGACTTATTCTTTGCTCGACGATTAAAGGGGCTGAGCATCTCTGGTTTATCCCAACTATATTAATGTGTTATCTAATCACGCCACTCTTGCAGGGGTATAGGAATAAATGTGTTGAAGGAAAAAGAACAATCGTGATTTTCACTGTGTTGGGTGTAATCATCACATCAGTTCTCATCCAGGGATTCACAACCTTTAATCCTGCATGGATTTGTTGCTATTTGATTGGGTATGCTCTTGGTATGAATGAAAAAGGCAAGTATATAAGAGGAAAAGTATTGATGGCTATTACTGGAATAATTGCGGTTGCCGGAAATGCTGTACAAATCTATTGTGATTACATCGCCAGCATTGATTTCAGCGGTTTTGGAATAATCAAAAATTACAACCACGTCATGTTAGGAGTTTTCATCTTCTTGCTACTGAAGGTGATATTTGAAAAAGTGGATTTGAACGGAATTGGGAAACTGCTCAAATTATCAGATGCATATAGTTTTGAAGTTTACCTAGTTCATCAGCTCCTGATTTTAGGACCATTTAGCTTAATGGCATTAACAGGGTATTCCTTGATAAATATTTTGATCGTGTTACTTGGCATTTGTGTTCTTACACTTCTATTGAAAAAGGCAGAACAAATTGTTGAAGGAATGTTTATATCGAGGTGAGTTGAATTGTTCCATTTTCCCACATAATCTGCTGAATCGAAACTGAGAAAAAACTACGGTTTAGTTCGGTATTTTCCCAAAATCCTCAAACCATCCATCATAATCTGTCAGAACCAATCATCACAAACCAAATGAAGTTCGGTAAATAACTAAACTGATTATAATGTGAGAAAAACATATGGTTTTGTGCGGTATACAATTGATTGCAGTAATAACAAAGGACAGGCGTTAAACTGTCTTTGGTTTTATACCAGATTTACATGGTCATTTTGTGCCGTAAGGAATCATGCAAAATAGCCATATCAATATAAGCTAGAGAAGTGTGGGCATACAGTAACGAACACATTCCAGTAAGGAGAGAAGCAAGATGAACAAGAAAATCGCAGTTGCAGGAACCGGTTATGTTGGTTTGTCCATTGCAACACTTTTAGCCCAACATAATCATGTTGTGGCAGTAGACATTATTCCTGAAAAGGTGGAGATAATTAACAACAGAAGGTCTCCCATTCAGGATGAATACATTGAGAAATATCTGGCTGAAAAGGAGCTGGATTTAACCGCAACGCTGAATGGAGAGTCGGCATATGAAGACGCTGAGTTTGTTGTGATCGCGGCACCGACCAACTATGACAGCAAGAAGAACTATTTCGATACTTCTGCGGTGGAATCGGTCATTAGGCTGGTTATGCAGGTGAACCCAAATGCCATTATGGTTATCAAATCCACTATTCCGGTCGGCTACACAGCAAGCATCCGTGAGAAGATGGGCAGTGAGAACATCATCTTCAGCCCGGAGTTTTTGCGGGAATCCAAGGCACTGTATGATAATCTCTATCCGTCCCGTATCATCGTTTCTACCGATGGAAGTGAGAGACTGAACGCAGCAGCAAAGACCTTTGCAGAGCTTCTCCAGGAAGGGGCAATCAAGGAAAACATAGATACCCTATTCATGGGCTTTACCGAAGCAGAAGCGGTCAAGCTGTTTGCCAATACATATCTTGCGCTCCGTGTGTCCTACTTCAATGAACTGGATACCTATGCTGAGATGAAGGGATTGAATACGCAGGACATCATCAATGGTGTGTGTCTTGACCCTCGTATCGGTTCCCATTACAACAATCCGAGTTTCGGTTATGGTGGTTATTGTCTGCCGAAAGACACTAAGCAGCTTCTTGCAAACTATGCGGATGTGCCGCAGAACATGATGTCGGCTATCGTAGAGAGCAATCGAACCAGAAAAGATTTCATCGCAGATCAGGTTTTGAAAAAAGCTGGCTACTACGCATATAGTGATTCGGTTTCTTATGACGCTTCTCAGGAAAAAACGGTGGTTGTGGGCGTGTATCGCCTGACCATGAAGGCTAACTCGGATAACTTCCGTCAGTCCTCCATCCAGGGCGTCATGAAGCGTATCAAAGCCAAAGGCGCAACAGTTATCATTTACGAGCCGACTTTGGAAGATGGCACGACCTTCTTTGGAAGCAGAGTGGTAAACAATCTGAGTGCATTCAAAGAGCAGGCACAGGCGATTATTGCAAACCGTTATGATAGTTGTCTGGACGATGTGAAAGAAAAAGTATATACTCGTGATCTGTTCCAACGTGATTGATTGAAAGTAAGCGCTCAATAATCGCCTATCCGCAAAAAACGGGAACCTCATCAGAGGTCCCCGTTCGTGGCCGGAGGCTTTTTCGCAGCACAGACAGTCCGCATCGTTGCGCTCCATGGTAAGAAAGCATTCAGCTTCTCCTGACTGGGATTTTTCCCAAGGTAGGGTAATTCCGTCAGTACTTGAAGCAGATATGTGTATGGTTCCAGCCCGTTGGCCTTTGCAGTCTCCACCAGCGTATAAACAATTGCACTGGAATCTGCGCCTTTTGGCGTATCACAGAACAGCCAATTTTTTCGTCCCAGTGTAAAGGGCCGGATGGCGTTCTCCGCAAAGTTGTTGGAAATATCTACTTCACCGTGGTCAAGGAATGCGCTCAAATACGGCTTCTGGTTCCGGGCGTAGGCAACCGCTTCCGCCAGTTTGCTCCCGGAGACTGGCTCCAGTGTTTCCACCCACCACCAATAAGCCTCAAGCAGGGGCTCCACCCCCACCTGACGCGCCGTTTTTCGTTCAGCACCGCTCAAGCCGACGTACTTTTTCTCCGCGGCAAAGAGCTTGTTGCAATAATCATATCCAATGGCGGCTTTCGAGTTCTCTTTCGTCGCCCCTTTCGGCATAGCCTCCCGCCATTTCCTTCGCATATGCGCCCAGCATCCGCATCGCACCACGCCTTCCACCTGGTTGTATCCGGCATAGCCATCTGTCACCAGGCAGCCGGTAAACCCTTTCAGAAAAGCTGCTGCGTGTTTGCCGCTGCGGCTCGGCTGGTATTCAAAATAGCGGATCGGTCTGCCGCTGCGGTCATTACTGGCGTAGACCCACATCCTGGATTCTGAGGCGGCCGGCTTTCCGTCTTCTTTCAGAACCTGCACGACCGTCTCATCCGCATGAATCACGGAACAGCTCAGCAGTTGCTTTTTCAGGGAGCGGTACAGCGGCTTCAGCCAACTCTGGGCAGTCTGAATCACCCAGTTGGCCATGGTGGCTCGGGACAATTCCAACCCTTCCCGCGCCCAGATCTTCTCTTGTCTGGCCAAAGGAAGCCCATCCACATACTTCCGCGTCATCACATCGGCAACCGAAGAAGCGGACGCCAGGCTGTGCTTCAGCAGGGGAGGCGGCGTCACAGTCGCCACGATATTTCCGAAGCCGGTTTTTTCCTCACAGCTCTTGCAGGCGTATGTGCAGCTATAATACTTCAGCAGCTTGCACTGGCGGGGAATGACCTGTATCCGCTGGGATTCAAACTTCTTCCCAATCATGACCAGTTTTCCGCCGCATTTGTCACACACCAGATCGGACTCGGGCAAGGTGATCAGGATCTCCTCCACAGGCAGATTTGCAGTCAGCTCTGCCACAGTCCGTTTCGGCTTTCGATTATGAGCCGCCACCGCGACCGTCTCTTCCGTCAGTTCGGGAGCTTTATAGTCCTGTTCTGCTTCCGCCTCGTTAAAAAGTCCCAACTGCTGGCCGCCCTGCATCACATAGGAGCATTTCTCGCTGGACTGTCCAAACCGGGCGCGCTGCGCATTCAGAAGCAGTTCATTCATGCGCTCCAGTTTTCTCTGCAGCTCAGCGACCTCTTTTTTTAGCGCTTCATTTTCTGCCTGCAGCTGTGAAAAAGCGGTGGTGCCAGCCTGTGAGGAAGAAGACTTCTTACCCATTGCCAACACCACCGTTTCTCATCATCTTATGGTAAAATTATACCATAAAACCCGTGAAAAGTACAGCTATTTGCTTAAAATAATTCCTTTGTTTTTCCTTTTTGAATTGCTTTCGGCTGGTCAATTTTCAGTCCTTCCATGAGCCAGCGAAAACTGCGCGCATCCAGCAGCCGAAGCTCCTGTTCCGTCCTCGGCCACTGAAACGCACCGTTGTTGAGCCGTTTATACAGCAGTATGTACCCATCCCCGGAATAATACAATGCCTTGATCCGGTCTGTACGCCTGCCGCAGAACAAAAACAGGCTGTCCTCGCAGAGATCCTGGCCAAATTGCTGCGACACAATCGCAGCGAGACCATCGATCCCCCGGCGCAGATCCGTGTAACCACAGGCAACATAGTATTTTTGAACACGACTCAGATCGATCATAGCTTCTGTAATGAGCGGAGGATCGCTGTAATCGCATCCGCGTCCGTACCCGCAGGCAACGTCATCTCCGCATTTCGAAACCGGATGTGGATCATGTCTTCGCCGGAATCCTTCCTTTCCAGTTCAACGATCCGGGGGGAATCCTTGTCAGCCGCTGCCATGCGCAGCTTCCGCAGCCAGTAATAGTACGTTTTCTCGGTGATCCCGTTTTGACGGCAGAAATCCCGATTACTCAAGCCGCTTTCTCTGCATTGTTGGACGATCTGTCTCCATTGCTGCAGCCGGTACTCTTCCCGCACCTGTAATATGTTTTCCATCTGTGACACCCTTCCTCCTGTTTCTCGAAAAACTCACGGTGAGTTTTTCGAGTTTTGGAACTATTGTCTCAGATTCTGCCGCTGTTTCCAAGGCGGGTCGTTATTGAGCGCTTACGATTGAAAAAGTGGCGGAGAACCAGTCTCTCCGCCCTTTTATGGGAACACTAAATTAGATTGAAACGAAAACTATATCAGGAGGGATAGCATGGCAAGACCAAAAAAGAAACCAGAGTATGATTCTGACCAGATGGCACAGCAGATTATGGAAGCGGTGACGGATGCGTATTTGAATCCACCGCAGGGAACGGAGGATGATGCGGGGCATATGCAGCTCAACCAGTTGGCAGAGGAATTTTCTATGACGCCGCTCAAGGTGAGGAAGCTGCTGATTACAACCGGCGCATATCAGACCGCAATCAGTAAGGCGGTCAATGCGCTGTTCAGAGAGGGTAAAAGTATAGCGGAAATCCAGGAACTGACCAACCTCAGCAGGGCTTCGGTGCAGAGCTATCTGCCATACAGTAAGACGGTATATAAGATGGAGGAACGGACGCTTTTGGCGGAGCGTCTGCAAAAATACCGCAGTAGGAAAGTAGCGGCAGACAGGATTGCGGAAGCAATGGCATCAGGAGCAAAAGAGGGACTGGAGGAGCTGCTGTGGAACACGCTGACCGCATTTGAGGGTTATCCTTTCCTGACGGCGAAAGGGCTTCGATTCCACTATTCTATTAAGGGCAATGAAATATTTTTCAGCAGAAAGGAAAAGTCAGTAACGAGAGCAACCGCAAATATCGCATTGGAAAATGCAGTTAAGCTACAGAAGGAAGGCTTCGTGATAACCGGTCCTAAGATGCTGCACTGTTTTGGGGCAAGCTATTTGTATCCGGTTTTTATCAGAATCGGAGTGATTCAGAACGGAGATAAAAGAATATAGCATCATTGCGAGAATGGAAGCAACAACGTTGGGTCGGGCAAAATTGTCCGGCCCTCTTTTTTTCCCGGTTCAGACTTGCGATTTTTTATATGCTGCTCAATCTGCATCGAGGTTTTTCGGCTGCAGAGATCCACCGGATTCCCTCTAGATCTCCGGCAAATAACTGATGTCAAACATAAATAATTATGTCTGAACACAAATTTTTCGACAAAATCTGATTTCATACATCAATATATGAGTTATCACATAATTCAAAAGAAAGAGGGAATTCAGTATAATGAATATGCAAATGGAATGGATAGGAGGTGGGGTGTCAATGCTGACTACGGCTGAAATTGAGCAATGCTCGTTAGACACAGCGTTAATCGGAAAGCGGATAAAGAAGGCGAGGAAAGAAAAGCGTCAAACGCAGGAATACCTGGCTGGTCTTTGCGATTGCACACCAACCCATATCTGTAATATTGAAAATGGGAAAATCGGGATTTCTCTGGAGTTGCTGTTCAAGATCAGTGTTATACTTGAGAAAAGTATGGATTACTTCGTGATGGATAATCCGAATGCGAACCCCGAAGTCAAAATAAATACAGAGATTGCCCCGAAATTGACACAGTGTGATCCGCAGATGCTGGATATGGTCGTTAGCTTTTTAGACAGATTGATTTCCTACCGGGATAATTTGAGCAGGAAGCTTACGGAGACGAACAATACATAACATGGATTTATGGATTGCCGGGAAAATATACCGACAGCCATAGGATGAAAGTATCAGATTGGAAAGAGATAGACAGAGTTGTCAAGGGGGACTTGATGGCTCTGTCTTTTATATAGATTAGCAAACGAGGAGGATTGGCGGAAATGGCGCTATTTAACAGATGGAAGAACACCGTTGAAAAACTGACCCACCCCGTGGTACAGGAAGAACAGAATACGGAGGTTGCGACAGAGGACGAGGCAAGTATATTTGCAAAGGTATTTCTGGAATGCCTGACAAATCTGGAACACAGATTACATGGAATGAAAGAACCGAAGGAGATCGGGCTGAGTGCATTAGCTGCCGCCTGTGATTTTTATGACGCAGACTGGTGCGGAGTGCTGGATGTGGATGTAAAGCTGAAGCTGTGGATGCCGTTCTGGTGGTTTGACAGGAAAACCGGCGGTATGAGCGCAACCAAAATTGACGAAATCGGAGTTGTAGGGATATATGAAAGATGGATGGATGCGCTGGAAAATAACCATCCGATCATCATTGATTGTGCTGAGAATATCAGAAATGAGAACCCCGGCGAATATAATCTTTTCTCCCAGCACAATACGGAAACCCTTCTGGCAGTGCCTTACAATAAAAAGGAGAAAGGCTTCCTGATGGTACGCAATCCAAAGCGGTATCGCCACCGTCCGGAACTGCTGCAGATACTTTCGTATGTGTTGGTTTCGGAGGTCAATGAACAGAAGCTGTTAGACCGGATGAAGATGAGCGTTGCGCCGAAGATGATACAGACGGATAACGAAGTCATTATCAACCTGTTTGGCGGTTTGGAGATATATACTTCCAAAGGTAAGCTGACCGAAGCGGAGTTTAAATCCCCGCTGTGCTGCAAAGTCCTTCTGCTTTTGATGATAAACCGGAACAGAGGTGTGTCTGCCAGAGAGCTTTCCGAGCAACTCTGGCCGGATAAGGAATATGACAATCCTACCGGGAACATCCGCACATTGCTGTATCGCTTCCGGTCTGCATTTCGGCTTATCTCCGATACCGATCTGATTGTTACAACGCCGAATGGGTACAGGATCAATACCAACCTGAAGATCGAAACCGATTTTGAGAAGTTTGAGCAAGGCTATCATATGGCGAAGAAGATGCAGGGTAAGCAGGAGAAAATAGATACGCTGAAAGAAATCGTGAAATTGTACCGTGGGAAGATGTTTCTGACGGGAAGTGCAGAACATTGGCAGATTGCGTATATCTCCAAGTTTCACCTGATGTATCTGGCGGCAATCGAAATGCTGATGGAGCTGCTGTATGAAAAGCAGGCTTATGGTGTCATGCACGAATACGCAACCAGGGCCATCTCGGTAGAACCGGATAATCCGTCCATCATCTACTGGCTGATCGTTGCGCTGAGAAAATATGGTGCCGCAGATATGGCAAAGGAACATCTGGAGTCTGCGAAGATCAGGCTGCTGGCAGAAGAATATCAGGAACTGGAAGGCAGATTGATGGCTGTGTAACTCTTATTATGTGCGTGTAACGAAAATATGATATAAATTACAAGTTATGTCATTTTTATATGGATGTTACGGGTCATATCACCCCTTATAACACCCCTGGTAAGTATAATTGGACTTACTTTCGTAGGAACAAAAATACTTATCGGGGGTTTTCTGTTTTCTGCGGAAGAAAAACAGAAATGGAGGATGATGTACAATGGTGTATGCAAATAGTCTGGAGATTCGCACAGATGACAACCGGCTGATCTGTAGGGCAAGGCTGATTGAAGGGGATATTCTTTTGACTCTGAAATCTGCCGGGAAAGAGGTTCATGTTCCCTATACAGATATTCCAAGGCTGGTAGCCAGGGCGAGGGAACGGGCAAAGGGTCACAAACAAAAGTGACAGGCGGAGATAACAACGAAGCGTATGTTATCCCGCAGGATTCAACAAGCATCTGCTGATGAGCAGTACCACTGCGGTGAGTGTGTGCCGGGGCGGATATGGTAGTTACGGATTTATTCTGTGCTGCTGTGTCTGCCCCGGATTTTTTGTTTCCGGGAAACAGGCACTTTACAGGCAGAACCTAAAATCAGAAAATTTGAAATTACAAAAATAATATCTACACTCCGAGTTGCAATAGGAGCAAAGGATACGCATACGGCACAGAAATCATTAGAGATTTTTGTGCCAGCGGGAAGTCCATGCTTTTATTGCGCTCTTTTTTGCAGCCTGCTGGATTCCCCGGCAGGCTGTTTCTTTTTGTGTGCGTCTGGCAGCACTTTTTCATGAGATCAGTCAGTGTCCTTTTGCTCCGGCGGTTTGGAGAACCGAAAGGAGCAGAAGAAATGACATTGCGTGAATTGATGAATCAGATTGAAAGAACAAACGGAAAGAAGCTGCCTACGGCTGCATGGCTGCGGATGGGCAACAGCCCGCTGATGGTGGAAAAGCGGATCAGCGAGAACTGCTGTCTGTCTGTGTATCAGAACGGCTTTGCGCTGTACCAGACCCCGGACGGATGCACGGTGTTCCGGGTGGATTACTGCGGCGGCTATACCTATTTCGGACGGGAACAGGAAAGCAGCTTTTCCGAGGATTACTTTGCCGGAGAAGAATGGTGGGTTCGTTTGGTGATGGAGGGTGAGGACAGGCTGACCCATAACCGGAATGTGCAGATTGAGCGGTATGAGTGTTCCTTTGGTGCAGACTCTGCGGAATTGGGGGATGCCAGTATCCATGCCTTTTCTGTGCAGAAGGATTTGCTGGTGCAGGAAGCATTGGAACAGGCATTTGCCATGATGACGAAACGGCAGAAAGAGGTTGTCCGGTATTACTACATCGAAGGGTTGACCGGAAAGGAGATCGCAAAGCTCTACGGCATTTCCCAGCAGGCAGTCGCACTCACACTTTCTGATGTGAAAAAGAAATTGCAGAAAAATCGAAAAAAATTTTTCTAAGTACCTTGTAAATCGCTCCTGTGCTGTGGGTTGGGTGAAGGAATTCAATTCCTTACATTCAACGAAACGGAGGACACAGGATGCCCGGAAGAATTTCAAAAGAAAGGAACCAATATTTTATCCGCCTGGAAAGGGGGACGCTCTGCGAGGTAAGCAGAGAGGTCTATCTGTGCTGGTATGCCGGAGAGCGGCAGGAACGGTACCAGATTGACCGTGACAGAAGAAACGGCGTGTTCAGTCTGGATGCCATTTCAGACAGGATGTTTCAGGAAAACGGAAGCTGCTTTGAGGAAATCATTCCCTCTATGGAGGAAGGAATCGAGGAACAGGTCGAGCGCAAATTTCTGACCGAAAAGCTGTATCAGGCGATTCGGAAACTTCAGCCCGATGAAAGGGAGCTGATTTGCGCATTGTTCTTTGAAGATGTGAGCCTGCGCAGCTATGCACGACGCAAAGGCGTCACACACCGGGCGGTGCAGAAATGGCGGGATGCCATTCTGAAGGAGCTGCGGAAACTGATGGATATGGAATAATTCATAAAATTTCCGGTAGCCACAAGGTCAATTCATTGGCTTATAAGTAGGAGCTTGCAGATGCAAGCTCCGGCGCACCTTGAAAATTGAATAACGGTACTCAAATACGTTACAGCTATTTGGAGCGAGTCGGTGGTATGCCGCCATGACCTTTTCTTTCGGAGATTTCCGTTACAGATTAGTGAGCGAACAGCAGAGCGAAAGCGATAACCAAAACAGATCAGTTGGTCGGATCTGCTTGCAATGAAGATAGCTGCGATAATGATACTTCCGTCCAGTCATAGTCCGAGCGTTAGAAGCGTCGCAGGCCATGAGGGCGGCTGCGTGAAACCCACGCTGAACCGTAGCGGGTTATGATGCCTTGACCGCAGGCAGTTTGAGTATTCCCAATATCCGGGGGTGAGAGAATACGGATATGGATTTCTGCTAAAAATAAGGGAAACAATTCCCTTTTCATAACAGTAGATTTCATGTGGTGGAGCGGTATTCGTTCCACCATATTTATGTGCTGTTATGAGTAAATGGCACAGGCACCCGCAAGGTGTACATCAAAAAGATCGGAGGAATAGTGATGAAGATGTTCGTAGTTGCAGTGATAATTGCTGTCATGCTTTTGGATGCCTTACTGTGTTACTGCCTGATGCGGTCAGGCGCAGAGGAAGATCGCTGGATGGAACAGCATCCGTTATCGGCGGATCGTGACAGCGTACAAAGAGAGGAGAATTCTGATGACGTATAATGCTTCCTTTGAAGAACTGGTTTTCCCGTTCCGTTTGAAAAAGCCCCAGGATGAAGTCGGGGCAAAGAAATGTGGCAGAGAATGCTGCGGCAACTGCCGCACCTGTGTGTTCCACAGACCTCTGAGAAAGGACAGGCTTTGCGTGTTCCGTGAATGCCCCTTCGTTCCGGGGCTGTCCACTTCTACATATTCCGCAAAGATGGAGAACCGCAAGCGTGACCGTAAGCGGCGCAGGAAGTGAAGCCGAAAGTGGCAAGCCTGGCTTCTGATGCTTCTGCCGGAAAGTTCCCGTTCCACTATGGAGGGGAAGCAGATCAATATACCTTTTATCGGATACCGAAGCTGCTGTTTGATGATGCTGTCCTGCGGCAGCTCAGTACAGACGCAAAGGTTTTGTATGGTCTGATGTTAGACCGCATGAGCCTTTCGCTGAAAAACGGCTGGCTGGACGATGATGGGAGAGTATTTATCTATTTCTCGGTAGAGAACATTATGGAGCAGCTTGGATGCGGCAGAGGAAAATGCACGAAGCTCCTGCAGGAACTGGATGATCAGAATGGAATCGGTCTGATTACAAGGGTAAAACAGGGTTTGGGGAAGCCGGATGTGATCTATGTGCATAAGTGCGTGGATCGGTTTTCAAAATCGAATCTCCAGACATCCAAAAATCGAGCCTCTGGACATTCGGAAATCGAATCTCTGGAAGCCCAAAATCCGTACCCTAATAATACTAATATCAATAATACTGATTTCAGTAAAAACGATCCAATCTATTCAGAAGATGCAGGCGGAGAAATGATTCGGCGTATCTCTGAAAGGGAAAGCTATCGGGAAATGGTTATGGAGAATATCGGGTATCAATATCTGGTTCAATCCTGTGACCGGGAGCGGCTCAATGAAATTGTGGATTTGATGGTGGATACCATCTGCACAACCCAGGACTACATCGTGATCGGTGGAGATAAGAAGCCTGCCGCTGTGGTAAAGAGCCAGTTCTGTAAGCTGGATTCCGAGCATATCCGGTTTGTGCTGGACAGCATGAACGAGAATACAAGCCGTGTCCGTAATATCCGAAAGTACCTGCTATCCGTACTGTACAACGCATCCATGACAATCGGCAATTATTATTCTGCACTCGTCAACCATGACCTTTATGGAGGAGGTTAGTATTTCGCAAAAGCGGAAGGAGTGATGCGATGCAGGAAGAAGTTAATGAAAAAACCATTGCTTTGTCGGTCAGAACAGCCCGCATGACCGCTTCGGTGCTGAAAGCAGCCATGCGCCAGTTCCTGTTGCAGCAGGAAAAAGCAAAGCAGAAGCGAAACGCAAAAGCAGCACAAAAGTCCGTGGGGAAAGAAACGCCCACACGGGGCAAGCAGACTATGAAGCAGCTCATGGAGCAAAATTCTCAGCTTACCAATATTGAAGTGACCGACGGCAATATCAAATCCTTTGAGCGGGTTGCCCGGAAATATCAGATTGATTTCAGCTTGAAGAAGGATGCTTCTGAGACACCACCCAAATACATTGTCTTTTTCAAAGCAAAAGATGTGGATGTGATGACGGCAGCGTTTAAGGAGTTCTCCGCAAAGGAGTTAAAAAAAACGAATAAGCCGTCCCTGCGGAAACGTCTGGCGAAAGCAATGGATACGGTTCGTAATCACCGTGACCGGGATCGCAGGAGGGACAAGGACAGGGGGCAGAGCCGATGAAGTTCGATGTAAAGAAGTTTTTAACGCTCAATTTCCCCTATCTGATCATCTTCTACCTGGTAGAAAAGTCGGCATGGCTGTACCGGCACTGCGTAGGGGATTCCGTAGTCGATAAGCTGTATGCCCTGTTTTTGAATTTCAATCTGGCATTTGCGAAGCCTTTACCGAGTTTCCATCCGTATGACCTGCTTGCAGGCGTGATTGGTGCAGTTGCGGTGAAAGGCTTTCTTTATTACCGGAGCAAAAACGCAAAGAAATTCCGGCAGGGTGTGGAGTATGGTTCTGCCCGGTGGGGTACGGCAAAGGACATTGCCCCCTATATGGACCCGATATTCGAGAACAATATCATTCTGACGCAGACGGAGCGGCTGATGATGAGCAGCAGGCCGAAGAATCCGAAGTATGCGAGAAACAAGAATGTATTGGTTATCGGCGGTTCCGGAAGTGGTAAGACCCGCTTCTATGTGAAGCCCAATCTGATGCAGATGTCACCCAATACCAGTTATGTTGTGACTGACCCGAAGGGAACGATCCTGATTGAAGTCGGAAAAATGCTGGTAAACGGCGGCTACCGCATCAAGGTGCTGAACACCATCAATTTCAAAAAATCCATGCACTATAACCGTGCGACTTGTTCGCCGCTGAAAAGGCGGCGCACAGCGCTGTTTTTAATCAGTTCTGTGAACTGATAATTCAAGAGGTGGAATGATAGGGTAACGCCTTGAAACGCCTCCCCTGATACTCCGGCATGCGTCATCACTTTGTGATGAGGTGTGAAGCCCGGTAAAGTCGGCAGAAAGGTGCCGTAACAGATAACGCTGACGAAACCTGTCCAGAGGTGGACAGCGCACCCCATATGCCGGGGGTCTATAAAATACCTATGGTGAGAATGGCAGCAATGCCTGACGAAACTCCCGAATGTAAAGGTCTAAAAGTGCCACATACAGAAATGTATGTGTGGGTTCATGCCCAGACAGTGCGGTCTAGTAGGAATGGTTGTTACGAACCACCGTGATGTGTTACAGGCACATGCAAGCTGTCAGGCTTAGAGGGAACACCTAAGGGTATATATGTACAGATAGAATTATCGGAACAAGGAAAGGCAGAGAGTCCTATGGATAATCCGGCGAAGAACAATAAGCGGATGAATCTCTGCTGAAAGGTCGTGGTCGAACTGTCAATGTTGCCTGCGAAAAAGAGGGCGACGGAGGAATGGCCACAAGTCAGGCAGAAAATCAGCAGTACACACTCTCTAATCATGCAGTCGAGTAAGAATAAGAAATTGTCACTCGAATCAATGAAATGGGGTGATGTACATGACACAAAAAGCTAAAAAAAGAAGCAAACTGCGCCATGCGGAATACTACGACATGCAGAACATCTTTGATGAACTGTATGCAAAAAGCAAAGATGGAGAAATATTCAATAATCTCGTAGAAATCATTGCAGCACCAAATAACATCATGCTTGCTTTCAGAAATATTAAAAGCAATGATGGGAGCCATACCGCCGGCACAGATGGGAGAACGATAGAATCCCTGGCAGATATGCCAGAAGAAGATTTCGTCTCTCTTATTCAAAAACAGTTTACAAGGTATGTGCCAAAAACAGTAAGGAGGGTAGAGATTCCCAAACCAAATGGGAAATTTAGACCGTTGGGTATACCGTGTATCATAGACAGGATTGTACAGCAATGTATATTGCAGGTCATGGAGCCAATCTGTGAAGCAAAATTTTATGAACATTCATACGGCTTCAGACCTTGCAGGAGTGCTGAAAACGCTGTCTCCTACGCTTACGGACTGGCTCAAAGGAATAAGCTCCACTATGTGGTGGACGTGGATATAAAGGGTTTCTTTGACAACGTAAATCATAGAAAGCTGTTACAGCAGATATGGACGCTGGGTATACGGGATACCAAACTGATTCAGATAATCAAAGCAATGCTGAAAGCGCCAATCCAAATGCCAGATGGAGAAATCTCATATCCAGACAGGGGAACCCCTCAGGGCGGCATACTTTCCCCGCTGTTAGCCAACATTGTCCTGAACGAACTGGACTGGTGGATAGCGTCACAGTGGGAGGGTATGGCAGACCATATGAAGTCTCCTTGTAAGGTCACATATTATCCGAATGGGGCAGAGAAAAAGTGCAACAGCTACACGGCGCTCAAAAAGAGCAACCTCAAGGAAATGCGTATAGTCCGGTATGCAGATGATTTTAAAATCTTCTGCAGAAACTGTAAGGACGCTGACAGAGCATACCATGCGGTTAAGGACTGGCTGCTAAAGCGGCTCAAACTGGAAATCTCTGATGAAAAATCAAAGGTCACAAATCTCAGGAAAAGAGACAGTGAATTTCTGGGGTTCCGTATGAAGCTGATAAGGAAACGCAGGACATGGGTAATCAGTTCAAATGTCTGTGACAAGGCAATGTCGCATATGCAGAAAGAACTCTCAAAAGCAATTATAGAGATTCAAAACAGCAAGACAGCAAGTAACATAAAGAGCAACATTCACGAATACAACGCCAAAGTCATAGGTATGCAGAACTATTATTGCATTGCTACGAGGATAAATCTGAATTTCAGCCGAATGGCTCATGTGAATAACGGTCGCTTTCTCCATCGGATAGATGGATATAAAAAGCAGGGCGAGCTAAACAACAAATATTTTAAAAACCGGTATGGAAAATCGAAGCAAATGCGCTGGATTGGAGATACACCAGTAGTACCTCTGGCATATGTGCAGTTTAAAATACCAATGCGCAAGAGCAGGAAAATCAATCCATATACTCCGGACGGAAGAATGGAAATCCACAGCAATCTGAAACTGAACGTTGAAGATATGCTCTGGCTCATGCGCCACCCGGTAACAGGAGAAACGGTACAGTTCAATGATAACCGAATCTCTCTCTATGCCGGACAGGAAGGTAAATGTGCAATCACCGGGGAACATCTGGAAGTGATTCACTGTATTTGTTACAGAAAATCGAATGAGTGTAAAAATGGCAGGGACAGTTACCGTAATCTGTTGCTTTTATCACCTACCGGATATGAACTTATCTCAACAACAGACAGTATAAAGTTCGCTACACTGACAAAGAAGTATGATTTGAATAAGGCACAAATTACTAAAGTAAACAAACTGCGCGTTGCCGCAGGATTGGCAGAAATGTCAATGCAAATCGTAACAAACTGATTTAGCTAATGTGAAAGAGTGAGTGTGTATCACTGCTGAAACTATGCTTGATGGGGCGCCGGATGCGGTGAAAGTCGCATGTCCGGTGCTAGCCGGGGGAAAAGCCGGAGATAACATCAAAGGCTTACCTATCGGAACCATTCCATTACATTCGGAGTGAGCGTGACATTTTGAAGCTGGTCAATACGATCATCGCCAATACCAAGGGAGAGGGCGATAAGTCCGGCGAGGATTTTTGGGTCAAAGCCGAGCGGCTGTATTACTGTGCGCTGATCGGCTACATCTGGTATGAAGCCCCGGAGGAGGAACAGAATTTCTCCACACTGCTTGAATTTATCAATGCGTCCGAAGCCAGAGAGGACGATGAGGAGTTCAAAAACGCCGTCGATCTGCTTTTCGAGGAGCTGGAAGCAGAAGAACCCAATCATTTTGCCGTGCGCCAGTATAAGAAATATAAGCTGGCTGCCGGCAAGACGGCAAAAAGTATCCTGATTTCCTGCGGTGCCAGATTAGCGCCGTTTGACATTCAGGAGCTTCGTGACCTGATGGCATATGACGAAATGGAACTGGATATGCTGGGAGATCAGAAAACGGCAATGTTCGTTATCATCTCCGACACCGATGATACCTTCAATTTTGTCGTGGCTATTATGTACACACAGCTCTTTAATCTGCTCTGTGACAAAGCAGACGATGAACATGGTGGGAGACTTCCCTATCATGTGAGGCTGCTCCTTGATGAGTTTGCCAACATCGGTCAAATTCCCAAATTCGATAAGCTGATTGCAACCATCCGAAGCCGTGAAATCTCGGCTTCTATTATTTTGCAGTCACAGTCCCAGCTTAAATCCATCTACAAAGACGCAGCCGAAACCATCATCGGGAATTGCGACACCACGCTGTTTCTCGGTGGTAAGGAAAGCTCCACTCTAAAAGAAATATCGGAGACGCTGGGAAAGGAAACCATTGATCTGTTTAATACCTCGGACACAAGAGGGCAGAGCCGTTCCTACGGCCTGAATTATCAGAAAACCGGAAAAGAGCTTATGACAAAGGACGAGCTTGCGGTCATGGACGGCGGCAAGTGCATCCTGCAGCTTCGGGGAGTAAGACCATTCCTCAGCGATAAGTTCGATATTACCCGCCATAAGCGGTACAAGGAACTTTCGGATTTCAGTAAAAAGAATGCCTTCGATGTGGAACAGTATATGCGCTGTCAGCTTCGCATGAGAGCCGATGATGAAGTGGAAGTCTTTGAGATTGAAGTGGATGGCGCAGGAGCCGGGTAGAACAGGTTCGTAAACAGGAGGAGATGCAATCAAAAAATACATATTGCCGCCTGTCCGTGCTTCCCCTGCGGAGTGCGGAAAGCGGACATCATGAGAGAAAACAAATACAAAAAATCAATTCAAAATATAAGAAAGGCACTACATAGCTGTAGTGAAAGGTACAATCTATGGCATTTTTTACTTCTGCGGTAAATATTCTGCAGACCCTTGTTGTTGCAATCGGAGCCGGTCTGGGCGTTTGGGGTGTGATCAACCTCATGGAAGGTTACGGCAATGACAACCGTGCGACACGTTCGTAAGTGAAAAGCTTACGCACAGAGTCGAAGGACTATTACAAGTCCGAAACTTTGGAGAACTGACATTCCGATGAGTGAAATGAGGGAGTAACGCCCCGAAGCGCTCACACTGATACTCCGACTGGCATTAGCGTGCAACCGCAAAGTGTCAGAAGCTCGGCGAAGTCGGCAGAGAGTAGCCGTAAATATGGCTAACTACCATATACGAAAGCTGTCCAGCGATGGATGGTGCTACCTATATGTCGGGTGTCGGTTACCCATGGTCAGAATGTACGAAAGTACTGACGAACTTCCGAATGTACGAGTCTAAACGTTGATACTGTCGAAAGGCAGTAGCCCTTGCATGGGCGTGTCCGTGGATTAGTAAGATTGGTTGTTATGAAAGTCCATGCATTGTTACAGGCAATGCGGTTCTGCAGGACTGGACACAGGCTTAGAGGAAGGACCTAAAGGTAATCAAAGATAGGAATATCGGAACGTGGAAAGCTGGGAATGTGGAGGCTGTTGCAAGCCAATGATGCAGTAGACAGGAAAGGGTACACACCCATAACTGTCTTTTATCCCAGTGAGAGTAGGGGCACAGTACCGATGAAGCGGTGATAACAAACCGTGGAGGGATAGCCCCAAGTCGAATTCAACAAAACAAATGAATATACGATAAACGCAGCTTCGAGTATGACAAAGAAAATCCAAACCGAAGGGAGAGGATGCCTGTGTTGACTTCGAAACAGCAAGAACAGAAATCTAAACAGAGAAAAATCCGCAATTCTGAGTATTACGATATGGTAAGTACTTTTGACGGACTGTATGCAAACAGTAAGAAAGGCAAGATATTTAATCATCTCATGGAAATCATTGAGAGTGAGGAGAATATCAAGCTGGCATATAGAACTATAAAGACGAATACAGGAAGTGATACCGCAGGTGTGGACAAAAAGACAATTAACGACCTTGCTAAATTAAGTGAGGAAGAATACGTCCGTCTCATAAGAAAGCAATTCAGTTGCTATCATCCACGCCCAGTAAAGCGTGTGGAGATACCAAAGCCCAATGGAAAGACCAGACCTCTGGGAATTCCGACTATCGTTGACCGAGTGGTTCAGCAATGCATCTTACAGGTCATGGAGCCGATATGTGAGGCCAAATTCAGTGATAATTCTTACGGATTCCGTCCTAACAGATCCGCTGAACACGCCATCGCACAGTGTATGCGATTGATACAGGTACAGCATATGTATCACGTAGTAGACCTCGATATTAAAGGATTCTTCGACAACATCAATCACACAAAACTGATAAGGCAGATATGGGCATTAGGAATAAGAGATAAGAAACTGTTATGCATCATTAAGGAAATGCTGAAGGCACCTGTTATTCTGCCAAATGGAGATAAGATATTTCCTACTAAAGGAACTCCACAAGGCGGTATCCTGTCACCATTGCTTGCAAACATTGTTCTAAATGAGTTGGATTGGTGGATTACTTCCCAATGGGAAGAAATGCCAACGAAAACAGATTTTACAACAAGAAGCAATAAGCAGGGAACAGTTATCAAAAGCCATGCCTACAGGGCTTTACGCAGAAGCAAACTGAAAGAAGTGCATGCGGTGCGATATGCCGATGATTTTAAAATCTTCTGCCCCACACACGCAGAAGCTGTCAAAGTCTATAAAGCTACAGAAATGTGGTTAAAAGACCGCTTAGGTCTTGATATAAGCCCCGACAAATCAAAGGTAGTCAATCTGAAAAGGCAGTATTCTGATTTTCTCGGATTCAAACTGAAAGTGCGGAAAAAGGGAAAGAAATATGTCGTCAGGTCACATATGTGTGACAAGGCATATAAAAAGGCTCATGAAAAGCTGACAGAGGAAGTGAAAACTCTGGCTCATTCGTCAGATGACACAGCTCAGTTTATGCAGTTGCAGAAATATAATTCTGTAGTCGCAGGATTACACGAATACTATTGCATTGCAACAGAAACAACAGCAGACTTTGGAAGGCTTGCCTTCAGTATCAACAAACAGCTTAAAAACAGGCTGAAAGGCGATGTATCCCGTAATGGTGCTCTAAGAAATGGTTTCATCAAAGACAAGTATGGTAAAAGCAGGCAATTGAGGTTTCTGCATGAACGTCCCATTGTTCCAGTGGGAGCCGTTCCGCAGAAAAATGCCCAAAACAAAAGGAAAGTCATCAATAAATACACAGCCAAGGGACGAGAACTGATTCATAAGAATCTTACTATCAATACCGACGCAATGTTATGGCTGATGCGTAATCCTGTTAAAGGCAGGTCGATTGAATATGCAGATAACAGAATATCACTATTTGCGGCTCAATATGGTAAATGTGCAGTCACTGGACTTCCTATGGAAGTGCATGACATACACTGTCACCATAAAATGCCATCAAGCAAAGGTGGTACGGATGCATATGAAAATCTGATATTAATCTCAAAAGCCGTCCATGTGATTATCCATGCAACGTCTGAAATCACAATCAGAGAATATCTAAACCCACTGCAATTAGATGATTCTAAACTTGCAAAACTTAACAAACTTCGAACTATGGCAGAAATGCCTGTAATCATTCTTTGATAATTATGCTGTTACGAAGTGTGTAAATCGTATATGAAAAGCCCTGGCGGTTGAATTCGATGGAACGCCGTGTGCGGTGAAAGCTGCATGCACGGTGTGGAGCGGGGGAAAATCCGGAGATTATATCAAAGGATTACCTATCGCTATCCGGCGCAAAGAGCCAGGGCATCAAGCAGCTTATGTCCGGCGGTGGTGTGATCCTCATCGGTACGCAGCTCATTCCTCTGCTCTCCGGTTTGTTCTGATTCCCCGAAGAAAGGAGTTCATAATCCATGCTCGATAGCTTGCTGCAGGCAATCGAAGATTGGATAAGAGAACTTTTTACAGGCATGGTCAACGCCAACCTGACTACGATGTTCACCGATGTGAATGAGAAAACGTCGGAGATCGCAGCGCAGGTTGGCCAGACCCCGCAGGGATGGAACGGAAGCGTATTCAGCATGATACAGGGACTGTCCAACAACGTGATTGTCCCCATAGCGGGCATCATTATCACGATGGTGCTCTGCTATGAGCTGATTACCATGCTGACCGAACGCAACAATCTGCACGATGTGGATACCTGGATGTTCTTCAAGTATTTCGTGAAGATGTGGATTGCGGTCTATCTGGTCAGCAATACCTTCACAATCGTGATGGCCGTTTTTGATGTAGGACAATCTGTTGTGAGTAGTGCGGCAGGATACATCAGCGGTACGACAGCGATAGATGTGCAGAGCATGATTGGCACGATGAACACGGCGATGGAAGCCATGGAAATTCCGGAGCTGATGATGCTTGCACTGGAAACCGCCCTTGTAAGCCTGTGTATGAAGATTCTGTCGATCCTCATCATGGTCATTCTCTATGGCCGTATGATTGAGATTTATCTTTATTCTTCGGTTGCGCCGATACCATTTGCCACGATGTCCAACAGAGAGTGGGGACAGATTGGCACAAATTATTTCAGAGGTTTGCTGGCATTGGGATTCCAGGGATTCCTGATGATGGTGTGCGTTGGCATCTATGCGGTGCTGATTTCCACCATGAACATCACGGATCACATTCATATGGCGCTCTTTGAGATTGCCGCATATACGGTTATCCTGTGTTACTCGCTTCTGAAAACATCAAGTCTGGCGAAATCAATTTTCAACGCCCATTAAGGAGGTGGGAGAGAATGGCATTTGTATCCGTGCCAAAGGATTTGACCAAGGTAAAAACCAAGGTCATTTTCAATTTGACGAAAAGGCAGCTCATCTGCATCGGTATTGCCGCTGCGTTTGGCGTGCCTTTTTATTTTCTGACAAGGGGTGTGCTTGGCACAAGCAATGCGGCAACCGGGATGGTTCTGCTGATGCTTCCGGCATTTCTCTTTGCCATGTATGAAAAGGACGGTATGCCCCTTGAGAAAGTCCTTCTCAATATTATTCGGGTGAAGTTCCTGAATCCCGGCATCCGGCCCTATGAAACAGAAAACCTCTACTCGGTACTGACAGAGGCAGAGGAAAACAGTGAAAGGAAATAACGCAATGAAGGGAAAATTGAAAGCAATCTGGAAACGTGCGTTTTCCGGTATGCTGGCAGCGATTACGGTGATGAGCACCGTTGCTGTCACCCCGGTGTTTGCAGCGGGAAATACTGCAACGATGTCTTTCGATTACTGCTATGATTCGGCAGGAAATACCATCGTCTATGCCGCCGATCTGGTGATCAACGGCCATACGGTGAATGAAGCCGGAAAGCCCCGGTACAAGATCATGGGCGATGGTGAGGAAGCCTACTGCATCCAGCCCGGTGTTTCTCTGCATACCGGCAATCAGTTGAAAGCCAATGCTTCCGATACATGGGACGCATTGAGCAGCAATCAGCAGAATGCTTTGAAACTGGCGCTGACCTATGGGCGTCCCGGCAACAGCAAAAACCTGTCCGGTACTGCCGGTGAACAGTATGTTGCGACGCAGGCGATTGTATGGGAGATCGTGAAGGGCTACCGCAATTCGACGGGAAGCTATAAGCGTGTCAACGATGGCTTCTACAATTCGTTCTTCGCAGGCGGCAAGAACAGTGGCACCCTGAAGGTTTACAAGGAGATTGAAGCTGCAATGGCAGCGTACAGCACCGTTCCGAGTTTTATGTCCGGTTCCAAGAGCAATGCCGAGAGCTATCAGCTTGATTGGGACGGCTCCAACTACACGGTAACGCTGGCGGACAGCAACAAATGCCTGTCCAATTATAGCTTTGCAAGCTCTGACAGCTCCGTAAAGGTCAGTGTGTCCGGCAATAAACTGACCATCACTTCCAGTAAGCAGGTGGTGGATGCGGTGACAATCACCGCAACCGGGAAGCTGCCTGCCCTGTCCTCCAGCGCAAAGCTGGTGGCCTATGGCGCTCCCTCCTTGCAGGATGTGGTCATTGGTGTTGAACTGCCGAACACGATGAAAGCCTATGCCAAGGTGGAAACCGCTGTGGGCAGCTTTAAGCTGGTGAAAACTTCTGAGGACGGCAAGGTATCCAGCGTGAAGTTCCATATTTCCGGCAACGGGATTGAAAAGGATGTCAAGACCGGGGCAGACGGAACCATCACCGTGGACAATCTGACCGTTGGTGTTTACACCATTACCGAACAGCCGGAGGATTACTATGTGCAGCCTTCCGCCCAGAAGGTTACGATTGTGTCCGGCAGGACGGCAACTGTGACCTTCAGCAATGAATTGAAACGCAGCAGTCTGGAAGTCACCAAGGATTCCGAGGACGGCATGAATGAAGGCGTGACCTTCCATCTGTACGGCACTTCCCAGAGCGGTAATAAAGTGGACGAGTACGCAGTGACCGGGGCAGACGGGATTGCCCGCTTTGAAAATGTCCTCATTTCTTCCGCAAAGGGCTATACCCTGGAGGAAGTGGATACCAAAGAGTATTACATCGTTCCGGCTACACAGACTGTGACGGTTGAGTGGAACAAAGTTGCCAAGCATACTGTTCGCAATGAGCTGAAGCGTGGCGATTTGTCCGTTACAAAGTCCTCTGAGGATGGCATGAACAGTAATGTTACATTCAAGCTTTCCGGTACTTCTCTGAGCGGTGCTGCAGTTATGGCATATTCCGTGACAGATGAGAACGGCGTGGCGGTATTCAAGGACATCCTGATCTCTGATGCGGATGGCTACACGCTGGAAGAAGTGGAAACGGCACTGAAATATGTTGTTCCGGAATCCCAGACGCTTCCGATTTACTGGAATGATGTGACCAAGACAACGGTGACCAACGTTCTCAAAAAGTTCTGTGTGCAGGTGGATAAAACCGATATTGAGAGGATGAACGCACAGGGCGATGCAACGCTGGCGGGTGCTGTCTATGGTATCTACAAAGGCGGTGAGCTGGTGGATACTTACACCACCGACAGCCAGGGACAGTTCACAACCGCATATTATGTCTGCGGTGATGACTGGACAATCCGTGAGATTTCTCCTTCCGAGGGGTATCTGCTGGATGAAACCGTGTACCCGGTAGGTGCATCGGCAAGCCAGTATACCATTGAGCTGAACACCACATATGTCGGTGTCTATGAACAGGTCAAAAAAGGCAGCATTCAGATCGTAAAGCATACGGATGATGAAAACCCGGATGTGAATTACGAAACGGAAGCTCCGGCAGAAACGGAAGTATCTGAGGAAACAGAACCGACGGCAGAAACAGAAGTGTCGGCAGAAACAGAAATTCCAGTAGAAACCGAAGCTCCTGCGGAAAGCGAGAGCGAAACGGTGGAATCCGAGCCGGAAACAGCAGAAACGGAAACAGAGATTTCTGAGGAAGAAACACAGCCTGCTGAGGTAGAAACCGAAACGGAGAGTGTGCCTGCAGAGGAAAAGGAAACTGCGGTATTGCTTCTGAACCATACCGTAAAAACTACAAGCCCTGCGGTGGATGTGGACAATTCCGGTATCATTGAGAAACCGGAACAGGGTGCTGTCTTTGAGGTTTATCTGCGATCTGCCGGTTCTTATGCCAATGCCAGGGAAACCGAAAGGGATATTCTGACTACGGACGAGAATGGATATGCAAAGACCAAAGACCTGCCCTATGGCGTCTATGTGGTGCATCAGATTGAGGGAGAGGAAGGAAAAGCCTTTGTAAAGGATTTCTCCGTATTTATTGATGAAAACGGAAAGACCTACTATTACATTCTCAATAATCGAACCATCACTTCCCATATCCGTGTGGAGAAGCGTGATGTGGAAACCGGAAACCTGATCGCCGCATCCGGCATTGGTTTCCAGATTTACGATGCGTCCGGCAATCTGATCACGCAGGATATTTATTATCCTACCCCGATGGTGCTGGATACCTTCTATACCAATGAGGAGGGCTGGCTGATGCTGCCGGAAACGCTGCCTTATGGTTCGTATTCTCTGGTTGAGGTTCAGACAGCGCATGGCTATGTCCTTGACCGTGAGCCGGTGGAGTTTCAGGTGGATGGCTCCGAAACGGTTGTGACCGTGACAAAGAAGAATATTGCCCAGAAGGGAACGATTACCGTGACCAAGACGGGCGAGAGCTTTTCTTCCGTGATGGAATCCAAACTGCCGGTGCTGGATAAGAACGGCATTGCGGGTGACGATGCAATTGTATATACGCCGGTCTACACTGTGGGCAATCTTGCAGGTGCGGTCTATGAAGTGACTGCCGCAGAGGATATTTACACGCTGGACGGTACGCTCCGGGTAAAAGCCGGGGAGGTTGTGGCAACCATTGAGACCGATGCCGAGGGCAAGGCGATAACAGATCTTCTGTATCTGGGCAAATATACTGTCACAGAGGTAACTGCGCCGTATGGCATGGTGATTGCTTCGGATGCTGTGACCGTGGAGCTTGCGTATGCGGGACAGGAAGTGGAAGTGACGGAAACGTCCGCAGCTTTCTATAACGAAAGACAGAAAGTAAGCGTATCCGTGGACAAGCTGTTGGAGGTTGATGAAACCTTTGGCGTGGGCAATCGTGGCGAGATTCAGAATGTGGCGTTTGCGCTGTACTCTGCCGGAGAGAAAACGGCGGCAGATGGCACAGTGATCCCGGATGGCGGGCTGATTGAAGTGAAATTCTGCGATAAGGATGGCAAGATTACCTTTGCGGCTGACCTTCCTTTTGGCGATTACTATGTGAAGGAGTTTGCAACAGACTGTCATTATCTGATTTCTGATGCAGTTTATCCGGTGTCCTTTACTTATGCGGGACAGGACAATGCTTTGGTTGCGCTGACTGCCAATGGTGGAGAAGCGATTGAAAACGAGCTGCTCCGTGGTGAAGTGCAGGGACTGAAACTGTCTGTTTCCGAGGAACCGCTGGAAGGGGCGCTGTTTGGTCTGTTCCGTATCAATGCGGAACAATACACCGAGGAATTTGCAATCCTGACGGCAGTATCGGATGCCGAGGGACGTTTCCTGTTCCAGAATGTTCCTTATGGAGATTATGTGGTGCGTGAGCTGAAAGCGCCGGAAAGATATGCGGTCAATGACAACAACTATTATGTGTCTATCGGCTTTGATGGTCAGACCATCGGCGTGAAGGTGCTGGATGAAAAGATTGTCGGTTCGTTGGAAATCACAAAGACCGATGTGGCAACTGGAGAGCTGATCCCGAACTGCGGATTTGAGATTCTGGATGCGGACATGAATGTGATCGTCCAGGGCTATACCGATGAAAACGGCAAGGCTGCCTTCCCGGAGCTGGAATACGGCGATTACTTCTACCGTGAGTTTGATGCGCCTGCCGGTTATCTGATTGACGAGGAAGCCTATCCATTTGCAATCCGTGAGCATCACGAAGTGGTCAAGGCGGAAATGACCAACCAGAAAATCATTGGTTCTCTGGAACTGACCAAGAAGGATGTTTCCGATGGCGCTCTGATTCCGAACTGCGGTGTGGAAATTCTGGATAGGGACGGCAATGTGGTTGTCCAGGGCAAGACCGATGAAAATGGCGTGATTGTCTTTGACCATCTGGAATACGGCGATTACTTCTATCGTGAATACGATGCCCCGGAGGGATATGTGCTGGATGAAACCGCATATCCGTTCAGCATCAAGGAGAATGGTGAAATCGTCAAGGCAGAAATGACCAACCGAAAGATTGAGGGTACGCTGGAACTGACGAAAAAGGATGTCGCAAATGGCAAGGCTCTGCCAAATGCCGGATTCCGTATCTATGACGAGGAGGGCAATGTTGTCGCAGAGGGGAAAACCGACAAAAACGGTGTTGCCGTATTTAAGCTGACGTATGGTAAGTACAGCTATCAGGAATACGATGCGCCGGAGGGCTACCAGATTGATGACAGCCTGTTCCCGTTTGAGATTAAGAAGGACGGTGAGATCGTCAAAACGGAGATGACCAACCAGAAGAAGGAGGAAGCTCCGAAACCGGAGGATCAGGGACCGAAGGGAGATACGCCGAAGCCCTCCAACCCGGATACGCCGAAAACCGGTGATGATACCCCGGTGGGTCTGTATCTGGGACTTCTGGGGCTGTCTGCAGCTGCTGTTGGCGGTGCATTGATCCTCGGCAGCAAGAAAAAACGTAAGAAATAAGGTGTATAGGAAAGAAACCTGGGGGATGGCATCTGCTGTCCCTCATTTCTTTTCCGGAACAGGAGGTTTGCCTATTGAACAAAAATAAGAAAAAGCAGGGAAAATATCTGCAGGAGCAGCCGCCGAAGAAGCAGGCTGCGGCAAAGCAGAAAAAACCTGCTGTGAAACAGAAAAAGCCTGCGTCGAAGCAGAAAAAGGAAAGAAAGCTATCGGCGCAGAAAAGCATCCGATACCGGGAGATGGCAAAGGACGGCATCTGCCGGGTGGACGATCATTTTTACTCCAAGACGGTGCGCTTCATGGATATTAACTATCAGTTGGCGCAGAAGGATGATAAGAATGCGATTTTTGAGAACTGGTGTGACTTCCTCAATTATTTTGATTCCTCGATCCAGTTCCAGCTTTCTTTCATCAACCACCATACAGATATGCGGGAGTATGAGAAGTCCATCCATATCCCGTCACAGAATGATGCCTTTGACGATGTGCGTCAGGAATATGCGCAGATGCTCCGCAATCAGCTTTCCAAAGGCAACAATGGTCTGGTGAAATCCAAGTTCATCACGTTCGGCATCGAAGCCGACAACATCAAGGAAGCCAGACCGAAGCTGGAGCGTATCGAAGCGGACATTCTCGGTAACTTTAAGGTGCTGGGTGTGGCGGCATTTCCGATGAATGGTGTGGAGCGGCTGAAAATCATGTATGAAACCTTCAACAGCGATCATATGCAGCCGTTCCGATTCGATTACAGCATGGTGGTCAAATCCGGGTTGGGAACGAAAGACTATATCGCTCCCACCAGTTTTGATTTCCGGGACGGCAAGTATTTCCGCATGGGACGAACCATTGGGGCGGTGTCCTATCTGCAGATTCTCGCACCGGAGCTGACCGATAAAATGCTGGCGGAGTTTCTGGATATGGATCACGATATGGTGGTCAATCTGCATATTCAGTCCATCGACCAGACAAAGGCGATCAAGACCATCAAATCCAAAATCACGGACATTGACCGCATGAAAATTGAGGAGCAGAAAAAGGCGGTAAGAGCCGGATACGATATGGACATAATCCCGTCCGATCTGGCTACATACGGCGGGGAAGCAAAGAAACTGCTGGAAGATCTGCAGAGCCGGAATGAGAGAATGTTCCTTGTGACGGTGCTGATTATGAACACCGCCATTGGCAAGCAGAAGCTGGACAATATGATTTTCCAGACTGCTGGTATCGCACAGAAATATAACTGTGCGCTGCGTCGCCTGGATTATCAGCAGGAACAGGGGCTGATGAGCAGCCTGCCCCTCGGCAGGAATTACGTCCCAATCAAGAGAGCCTTGACCACAACGGCAACGGCTATCTTTGTTCCCTTTACCACGCAGGAGCTGTTCCAGGAGGGGGAAGCACTCTATTACGGTCTGAATGCCATTTCCAACAACATGATCATGGTTGACCGCAAAAAGCTGAAAAACCCGAATGGTCTGATTCTCGGTACGCCCGGTTCCGGTAAGTCCTTCTCCGCAAAGCGTGAAATGACCAACGCTTTCCTTGTCACCGATGATGATATTATCGTGTGCGATCCGGAGGGAGAGTATTATCCTCTTGTCAATAAAATGCAGGGGCAGGTCATCCGCATTTCTCCTACGAGCCGTGACTATGTGAATCCGATGGACATTAACCTGGACTATTCGGACGATGAGAACCCGCTGGCTCTGAAAAGTGACTTTATCCTTTCCCTCTGTGAGCTGATCATGGGCGGCAAGACCGGTCTGGAAGCCGTGGAGGTTTCCATGATTGACCGATGCCTGCCGATTGTCTATCAGAAATACTTCGCTAACCCCGTGCCTGAGAATATGCCGACGCTGGGTGATCTGTATAACTGCCTGCGTTCCCAAAAGGAAGATGAAGCACAGCGGATTGCCACGGCGCTTGAAATCTATGTCACCGGTTCTCTGAATGTATTCAACCACCGAACCAACGTGCAGTTGGATAACCGGTTTGTCTGCTTTGACATCAAGGAGCTGGGCAAGCAGCTCAAAAAAATCGGTATGCTGATTGTGCAGGATCAGGTCTGGAACAGAGTGACCATCAACCGGGCGGCGAAGAAGTCCACCCGGTACTATATTGACGAGTTCCATTTGCTTTTGAAGGAGGAACAGACCGCAGCATACTCGGTGGAAATCTGGAAGCGTTTCCGTAAATGGGGCGGTATTCCAACGGGCATTACGCAGAACGTCAAGGATTTGCTCTCCAGCCGTGAGATTGAGAACATCATTGAGAACAGCGATTTTGTGTATATGCTGAACCAGGCGGCGGGTGACAGACAGATTCTTGCGAAGCAGCTCAATATTTCTGCCCATCAGCTCTCCTATGTCACCAACAGCAATGAAGGTGAGGGGCTGATTTTCTATGGCAGCACCATCATTCCGTTCAAGGATCGCTTCGACAAGACGCTGCAGCTCTATTCGCTGATGACAACCAAACCTCTGGAAACAGAAACGGGAGATGCGAAGTGAGAAAAATTCTGTGGTGGATTTTTATAGCTGCCATGCTGTCGGTGTTCTGTTATTCCGGCTGGAATCTATACAGCTACTGGAAGGAGGAAAACACAGCCGGACAGACATTCGACAGCATTACAGAGATTTATCAAAAGGCGGAGGAGCAAACCATACCGGATGTTCCTCCGGAAAGCCCTGATGCCAGCCCGGAGGAAACCGTGGAGGAAGAAGCCCAAGCCGATGAAAGCATTTCAGAAGGTGTGCTTGCCCTTCACGGCGAAAATCCGGATTGTGTGGGGTGGGTACAGATCGAAGGAACCAATGTGAATTACCCGGTCATGTACCATCCAGAAACGAAAGACTACTACCTGCACCGGGATTTCAACGGGGAGTATTCCAAAAGCGGAACACCCTATATCGCAGAGAAATGTGACCTTCAGACTTCGGACAATATCACCATCTACGGACATCACATGAACAGCGGCTCCATGTTTGCGGATTTGGATAAATACAAGTCCAGGGACTATTATCTGGAGCATCCGGTGATACAGTTTGACACCATTTACGGAAAGGGTGTTTATCAGATCATCGCTGTGTTTGTGACTTCGGTTTATGAAAGCGATACCTTTGCGTATTATGCGTTCGTGGAAGCGGAGAATGAAAGGGAATACATGGACTATGTGAATACCTGCAAGGAATTGGCTCTGTATGAAACAGGCAACAGCGCAGAGTACGGGGATAAGCTGATTACATTGTCCACCTGTGAATATACCCTGACCAATGGCAGAGTGGTAGTGGTCGCAAAGAAAATGAAAGGTTAAAAATGGTGGTTATGGATTACAAAGAATTTGTTGAAAAAGTGGCAGAGAATTTGCAGGCTGTGATGCCGGATTCGATGCAGGATATTATGGTTACTTCCCGGCAGGTTGAGAAGCTGCAGGGAGAAAGTTATTATGGAATCTCCGTACAGCCGAAACATTCCAATCTCGGAGTCAGCCTTGACTTAAAGGGTGAATTTGAAAAGGTTGAGGAGGGAATGTCCTTTGGGGTGGCTCTGCAGAGCATCGGGGTAAAAGTCAGTGAGGCGCTTTCCAATCATCCCGACATTCATCTGTCGGAACTTATGGACTATGAAGCCATGAAGGAAAAACTCATGGTACAGGTGGTTCCGACTGCGGGAAATGAAGCAATGCTGACCGGCACTCCCCATGTAAACCATGAAGATATGTCTATGGTATATCGTTTTGTCATGGATAGCAGCGAAAGTGGCATTGCGTCGATTCTCGTGACGAATGAAATGCTTGCAAACTATGGTGTTTCTGCTGAAATGCTTCATGCGGATGCTATGAAAAATGCACCTGAACACTTCCCTTTCAGCGTTCGCAGTGTGCAGGAAGTCCTGGCAGAAATGATGGGGATAGAGCCGGACATGATTCCGATGGGAGAAAACCCCATGTATGTGGCAACCTGTAATCAAGGGGTAAATGGTGCTGGCTGCATCTTTTATCCGGAGTTTATGGAACAGGCATCGGAAAGGTTATCCGGAGACTTCTATATTCTCCCTTCGTCTGTGCATGAGGTGCTGTTGCTCCCTGACAGGGGGGATATGTCATTCCGAGAACTGGAAGAAATGGTACAGAGCGTCAATGAAGCAGAAGTCGCACCGAAGGATCGCCTGTCCGATACTGTTTATCACTACGATTCTCAGGATAAGGTTTTTGAAAAAGCAGAAACATATGATAAGCGGATGCAGGCAAAAAAAGCGGAGCGTGATAAGCCGAAGGCGAAGGAATCCCTGATGAAAAGACTGGGGGAAAAGAAAAAGGAAGCTGCTGAGATGGCTGTGAACAAGAATACTCCACACAAAGCTGTGGCAGCGGAATTGTAAGAAAGAGGTGAGATGATGGAACAGAGTAAAAAAAACAGATTGATGGCTTATGCAGAATATGATAAGCGGAAAAAGAGTAAGGCAGTGAAGCAGTCCAATGGGGCTGCTTCTTCTATTTCTGCCGTGAAGAAATAAAAAGAGCTTTGTGGAGGATCGTGAATGGATAAAAACAGAAACAACATGATTTGCATGGAAACCGGGAAACAGATGGTTGCGGTCCGCATCGAGGATTTATGCGGGCTGCAATCCGGCATGAATCAGCTTTATGAAATGCTGGAAAATCTGATTCTCATGTGGAAGAAGGAGGAGAAGCTGAAACAGCACCATCGTCCGTATCTGGAAGTGCGCCGGGAAATGGGGCGTATGTGCGACAGCTATCTGTCCAACATGAAAGTGATCGGCAGTCGGCTGGATATGCCGATCCGGGCTTGCGGTATGGAGTGCAGAGGTGTGAATGACCAGAACGCCAAGGAGAGCAGCCCTGATGCCAGATATGAGGAACCCATCAGCAAGGAGGAATTGGAAACCACACCGGGAACCGGAGAGGAAGTGTTCAATGCCATGCTGGATGATCTTCTGACGGTCATGGAATATGTGGACACGCAGAACCTGTTTATCAACCTGATGGAGTACGGCGTACCGCTGGGGGAGGTTGTCAAGGAGTTCTCCAACGGCGCATTTCAGGATATGGAACAGATGCTGACCCGCTGGGAACAGTACGCAAAGGAAGCCGGTTGCTCCGTATGATGGTTGCCCCGCCCGAAAGGTGGTGATGAAGAATCCGAGGGGAAGAATTTAAGGCACGGGAAAAATCCGTGCAGAAAATGACACGGGATGGTCTTGTGCAGTCCAATATTTCCGGTGAAAAACAGGAAAGAATCAGCCGCCGTTTTGAAAATGAGGATTTTTCCTCAAGGAACAGAGAGATAGACGATGATTTCCAGATGCCGGAATCAAAAGAGGAAGGAAACAGCGGAAAGAAAAAGCGGTATAGGAAATTATCAAGGCAGTTGGAAGCGGACTCTGCAAAAGGGCGGCAGGAACACCATGAAGGGCAGTTGCCGCAGGATCATTCGTCCGCACAGTTGCCAGATAATGGTGCTGTCACAAAAACTGCTTCCGTTATGGCAGATCAGGAAATGGAAGAACCGGCGGATGGCGCGGAACAGGCACTTTCTCATGCAGAGAGTGTCCGTTATTCCAATGTCTCCTCTGCTTCCTCAGTGGGACAGGCTTTGCAGGATCGGCATGAAGCACGGCGAAAGGAGAAAACGGAAAGCCGGCTGCAGAGAAAAAAGCGTCAGCAAAGGCTGTACCGTGAAATGTCCGGGGACAGCGATACCTTTGCAGAAGCAAAAGATACCATTGCCCGGAAGCAGAAAAAAGAACAGGTCAATCAGACCGCCCGGAAGCAGGGCAGATTACCCTTTGAGGATGAAGCCCTCCCAGGGCAATCAATGGTACAGGGGGCTTCCGGCAAGGTGGTCAGCCGTGCGGCTGGTGTGGTATCCGATACCGGAGCTGTGGCAATCCATTCCAAGGTGAATGAAACAGAAGATGACAATGCTGCGGTAAAAGGCGCACATAAAGCCGAACTGCTGGCTGAGCACACGGCAGCTTCCGGGAGCAAGGCTGCGGAAACAGCCGTTGGTGCAGGCAGGAAAGTCAAGGAGGTGGTACAGAACTTCTTTGCCAGAAACAAAGGCTTGTTTATTCCGCTTGGAATACTGACTGTGCTGTTTGTAACCATTATGGCAGGCTTGGGAAGCTGCAGTGCCACCATTGCCGGAGTGGGGACCTCCATTATTTCCACAACCTATGCCAGTACCGATGAGGAAATCTATGCGGTGGAAAATGCGTATCTGGCATTGGAGGAAGCGCTGAATAATCAGATCAACAATATGGAGCGCACCCATCCGGGCTTTGACGAGTACAACTATCAGGTGGATGAAATCTCCCACAATCCGTATCATCTCATTTCTTACTTCACAGCAAAGTATGGTGAGTTTACATACCGGCAGGTAAAGGACGAGCTGGAAGAAATCTTTCGGGCGCAGTACAGACTTACCGTGGATTCTATTCAGGATACTGTAACAGAAACCAGGACAGTCCGTGTGGGAGAATCCCTTGGCATGGTAGTGACAAGCGGTTATTGTAACTGCCGTATCTGCTGCGGTGTATGGTCGGGCGGGCCGACAGCCAGCGGAGCGTATCCGACAGCCAATCACACGATTGCGGTCGATGCAAATAATCCTTTCGTTCCGATGGGAACAAAGGTTGTGATGAATGGCGTGGAATATACCGTTGAGGATACCGGAAACTTTGACCGGTACGGTGTGCAGTTTGATGTTTACTATGACAGCCATGCGGCGGCTTCCGCTCATGGACACCAGACATGGGAAGCATTTATTGCGGACAGCAACGGAAGCCGAGAGGTGGAAGTGACCTCAACGCAAGAGATCAACCGCCTGAATGTCACGCTGACGAACCGTGGACTTGATTCTGTGTTAAGAAGCCGAATGACACCGGAAGAAATACAGCGGTATGACCTCTATAACCTGACCTATGGAAACCGGGACTATCTCTTTGATATTAATTCCCTGCCTTCCATTGACGGCGATGGATTCCGCTATGAGATACCGCCCGAAGCACTGTCCGATGCCAGATTTGCAAGGATGATCCGTGAAGCGGAGAAGTATCTGGGTTATCCCTATGTCTGGGGCGGTTCTTCACCGAGTACTAGCTTTGATTGCTCCGGCTATGTGAGCTGGGTCATCAATAACTGTGGAAACGGATGGAATGTCGGCAGAATGACAGCCGATGGGCTGCTTCGTGCCTGCACGATTGTATCTCCGAGTGAAGCAAAACCGGGCGATCTGATTTTCTTCCAGGGAACCTACAATACCTCCGGCGCAAGCCATGTCGGTATTTATGTGGGTGATGGGATGATGATTCACTGTGGGTCACCGATCCAGTACACATCAATCAATACAAACTATTGGCAGAGCCATTTCTATCATTTCGGGCGGCTGCCATAAGAAAGGATCAGTATATGAACGTAAAATTGAAGCGTGTTATTGAGGAAATCGAAAAGACCGAAAAGAAGATTTCCGAGTGGCAGGAGCAGTTGAAACAGTTAAGACAGCAGCGAAAGCAGCTTGAAGATCAGGAAATCATCAAGAGCATCCGATCCATGCAGATGAATGGTGCGGATATGCTGGAGCTGCTGGACGGCATTCAGAACGGAAGCGTCCGCTTTGTGTCTGATGCCGAGGGAAATATGCACATGGAGAGCGGTGTGAAGGACGCCGCAGAAAGTGAGGACTTTGAACATGAGAATGAAGAAATGGTTTAAGGGTGTAAGTGTTCTGGCAATGATGCTGATGCTGGTGCTATCCTCCAGCGTCACGGCATTTGCCTATGTGGACGAGTCTCAGGCTGCATCTGATGTGGTGATCGAGGAGGAGTTTACGGGGGAAGAAATTCCTCCAGAAACCGAAGCACCCGCCGAGAGTGAACCGGAAACCCAGCCGACAGAGGAACAGCCTGCGGAAGATACCAATGAGGACGCTTTCTCCGTGGATGGCAACGGTACGGTGCTGGATAATCTCACCGATGGGAAATCCGGCAAGGAGTTCTATACCATTCAGACTGCCAACAACAACACCTATTTTCTGGTCATTGACCATGCCAGCACATCGCAGAATGTGTATATGCTGTCCATGATTGATGAAAATGATCTGAAGGAATTTATGACGGAGGAAGCGGATTCCGAGAGTCAGCAGACACCGCCTGCGGTGGTGATTCCGGAGGAAACCGAAAAGGAAGAGGTTGAAAAAGAACCTGCTGAGCCGGAGCAGCCTGCAAAGAGCAGCAATATGGGGACACTTCTGATTCTGCTTGTCATTGGTGGTGTGATTGCCGGTGGGTATTATTACATCAAAATCTACAAGCCGAAACATGATGGTTCCTTCTCCGACGATGAAGATTTGGAGTACATGGACGAGGGTGAAACCGTAAACGAGGATTCCGCTGAATATGCTGACACAGATAAGAGTTCCGGTACATCCGACGAGGATGACGGCTATTATCTGGACGATGACGAGGAGTAAGCAATCATACGGCGGGGGGGTGCAAAGGCGGTAATGCTTTTTGCATCCCCGTTTTTTCTTTAGGAGGATTTGAACATGAGACTTGTGGTTACAGAGAAACCGAGTGTTGCCCAGGCGGTTGCCAAGGTGATCGGCGCATATAAACGTGAGGACGGTTATCTGGAGGGAAGCGGCTATCTTGTGAGCTGGTGCGTCGGGCATCTGGTGGAGCTGGCACAGCCCCAGGACTATGATGAAAAGTACGCCAAGTGGCGGTTCGAAGATCTGCCGATTTTGCCGCAGGATTGGCAGACAGTGGTATCCCCTGCCACAAAGAAACAGTATCAGACGGTAAAGAAACTGATGCACCGGGACGATGTGGACGGCGTGATCAATGCCTGTGACGCAGGACGGGAGGGGGAAGCGATTTTCCGTATGGTCTATCGGCAGGCAAAGTGTACCAAACCGATGTTCCGGCTGTGGATCAGCTCGATGGAGGACAGCGCAATCCGGGAGGGCTTTGAAAATCTCCGTCCGGGGAGCGAGTATGACCGCCTGTTCCAATCCGCAGAGTGCCGTTCCAAAGCGGACTGGCTGGTTGGAATCAATGGTACAAGACTGTTTTCCACGCAGTACGGCAGGAAATTGACGGTGGGCAGAGTGCAGACGCCAACATTGGCAATGCTCACCGAAAGAAAGGCGCAGATTGACGGTTTCCAAAAGGAAGCCTATTACAAGGTACATATTTCCGGTGACGGGTATAAACTGACTGCCGAGGAAAACAGGAAAAAGGAAGAAGCAGAGCAGCTTGCCTCAAGGTGTGATGGCAAGTCGGCGGTGATCACGGAAGCCGACAGCGTGAGTAAGAGCAGCAATGCGCCAAAGCTCTATGATCTGACCACGCTTCAGAGAGAAGCCAACCGTTATTATGGCTATACGGCAAAGCAGACGCTGGATTACACCCAAAAGCTTTACGAAGCAAAGCTCGTCACCTATCCTCGCACGGACAGCCAGTATCTGACCGAGGATATGGAGAGTACCGCCCGGAATATCATTCAGGCGATGCCGGGAATACTGCCGTTTGCAGTAGAGCTGACCTTTGCCCCGAATGTCTGGAATGTGATCGACAATCAGAAGGTCACAGACCACCATGCGATTATCCCGACAGCGGCAAGCCTGGAAGCGGATATTTCTTCTTTATCCAAAGGTGAACAGGCGATTTTCTTCCTGATCGCACAGCGGTTGATTGCATCTGCCGCAGAGCCGATGAAATATCTGGAGCGAACCGTTAAGGCAGAATGTGAAGGTGTGGTTTTCACCGCAAAGGGCAAAACGATTCTTCAAAAGGGATGGACAGCGATTGAGGAAGCCTTTGCCGCTTTTGCTTCCGTGAAGAAAAAGAAGAAGGAAGGGGACGATACCGTGATCCCGCAGGAGGCGGCAAAAGGTGTTGTCATTTCGCCTGTTGTGTCCGATGTGACGGAGCATTTCACAAGCCCTCCGAAGCCGTTTACGGAAGATACCCTGCTTTCTGCTATGGAGCGAGCCGGGAACGGCGAGTTTGCAAAGGAAACAGAAAAGAAGGGATTGGGGACACCTGCCACAAGAGCCGGTATCATTGAAAAACTGGTGAATATCGGCTATGTCACCAGAAAGGGCAGGCAGCTTCTGGCAACGGATGATGCTGTTGCGCTGATTGCCCTGTTGCCGGAGGTAGTTAAATCTCCGATAATGACGGCAGAGTGGGAAAACCAGCTTCTTCTTATGGAACAGGGAGAAGTGACCGAGGATAGTTTCATGCAGAGTATCACTGAACTGGTAAAAAAGCTGGTCTGCGACTATGCCCAGGTCGGTGAAGATGAAAAGTCTGTTTTTTCCGGCGCATCAAAAGCGGATACCATTGGAATCTGCCCAAGGTGCGGCGGAGCTGTGGTGGAGAGAAAGCAGAGCTTTTCCTGTGCAGAACGGGACTGCGATTTCGCACTTTGGAAGGAAAACAAATTCATGCAGAGTATCGGGCTTTCCTTTACCCGCAAGGTTGCCGAAGCCCTCATCAATAAGGGCAGCTATCTGGCAAAGAACCTTGTTTCCAAGAAAACCGGCAAAAAATACGCTGCGAGAATCAGGCTGGTGGAGAATGGAGGGAAATATCCCGGCTATGATATGGAATTTGTGAATGACCGGAAAAAGGGCATAGAACAATAATGATGGAGGAAACGAATGGCGAGTAAATACCAGATGATCAGCAGTATGTCGGAACAGGCAGCCAAGGAGGTTGCCCGTTCGCCATATAGCTGGATGGGGTATCTGGATACGGCTTCCCGGCTGTACCGGTATCCCTTTAATGAACAGCTTCTGATACACGCCCAAAGACCGGATGCCACGGCGTGTGCATCGTTGGAGCTGTGGAACAATAAAATGGGCAGATGGGTCAATCGTGGTGCAAAGGGTATTGCCCTGATCGACGATTCCAGCGATTGGCCACGGCTCAAGTATGTGTTTGATGTGTCAGACACCCATCGGCTTCCCAATGGCAAAGACCCGTATCTGTGGCAGCTTAGGGAGGAAGATCAGCAGAAGCTGGCAGATTACTTAAAAGAGAATTATCCCATTGACCAGAGCTTTTATGACTTATCGGACTGTCTGCGGCAGGTGGCAATGGAAACGGTCATTGACAATCTTCCGGATTATCTGGATAAACTGCAGTATGCCATTGAGGGCAGTTTTCTGGAGGATTTGGATGATCTCAACCTGGAAGTGCGCTTTCGGGAGCTGATGAACAACAGCCTGCATTATATGCTGGCGAAACGCTGTGGTGTTGATACCGGCGAGTATTTTGATGCGTATGATTTTCAGTATATCACGGAGTTCAGTACCCCGATGGCACTGGCACAGATTGGCAATGCGGTTTCTGAAACAGCGATGCCCATTCTGAGGGATATTGGGCGCTTTATCAGAACGCTTGACATTGCAAGAATCCAAGAAAACCAGAAGAAACCGCTTGCAAATGAAGTAGAAAGTGGTTATAATGACTTTACCACTCTAAAGCGCGAAAGCGGAAATGAAACCCAACAAGCTCATACAGAAGGAGATGTTTCAAGTGATGAAGATGGATTACACGAACAGAGCGGGATTTCTGATCCCGAATATTCAAATGGACGAGCAGCCGAAGCAGCCGATGGGCAGATTCGGGCGGATGCGGAAAGCATATCTGAAGGAGAATCACAGCGGTCTGTACCAGGGGATGCTCCTGAGTGGGAAGCTGACAGCGCACCTGATGGAGATCGACCGGACAGCGGACGAGAGGATGGAGCGGCTGACCGAGAGCATGGCGAAAGCGGAGGGCGTGAACGAAGCGCTGAAAGCGGAGAACCAGATGCAGTGGCTGCAGAGGATGAGCAACATTCAGAGCCGGGCAGAGGAAATGGTTCTGAGCGAGATCGTTTACAGCTAAATACGCCACCGGATAATTCCGAACTATCCGAAATCCTTGCCGAAAAAGAGATTCCACTTCCGGTTGTAGATGAAGTGATCCGAATGGGCAGTAACCAGAGCAAAAGTGTGCTCCGTGTTGCTGCCCATTTTATGTTGGATGCCGGGGATGACGCACAATTTCTGAAAAACGAGTACCGGTATGGTGCAAAGGGAATTGTGGAGAACGGCATTTCTTATTCCGTGTGGTTCGATGAAAACGGAATGAGGTTTGCAAAGGGCAAGTCAGCCGAGCTGTCCAACGATGCCGCAGTTTTGACCTGGGAACAGGTTGCACAGAGAACAAAGGAACTGCTGTACTCCGGCAGCTATGCACCGCAGATTATTCTGAATCAGGCGATTCCCAATGAACGCCTTGAGGTGGCGCAAAAACTTTGGTATCTGCATCAGGACTGCAATGGTGAGTATTTTCTGGACGAGGAGCTGTTCCGGGGTGGTTTCCCGGATAGTACGGAGCGAATTGCCGAGCTTCTGGAGGACAGGGGTTTTGTGTCGGATACCCTGCAGGGACTTGGGGATTTTGTCATGCGGTATGAAGAAGATCGCTCCATTTTGCGGTTTCATTTCCACCGCCCGGAGGAGTTGCTTCGCCGTCTTGCGGAGCTGGAAAACAGACAGGTGCATCTGCCGGTATCTACGGTGGAGCGGTTCCGTGACAATGTGGATTTCATTACAGAAGATGAAATAGACCATTATTTCATGGGCGGCGGGCCATATTCGGACGGCGTGCTGTCAACCTATTCTTTCTTTATCCATGACCATACCAGCGCAGAAAAGGCACAATTTCTCAAGGAACGATATGGTATTGGAGGCAGTTCCCATGCCCTTTGCGGAGCGGATAACAGCCATGCCGATTATAATGGGAAAGGTATTATGCTTGCCCGTGGCAATTATGGGGATAAGGATGCTCCGTCGGCTCTTTTGAAATGGCCGCAATCCGCTGACCGTGTTGAGAAGCTGATCCTGACCGGGCGGTATCTGAAGGAAAAGGATTACCTTCGTATGCCGGGATTTGAGCGTCATGCTCTTGTCCAGAGACTCAACAGCTTCTATTACAGGCAGGACAGAACAGCACTTGACCTGCCGGAAGATGTGGATATGTTCAGTGTCTGCGAAGCGTTGGAAAAGAAGCTGGAAAATGCAGACTGGCTTGAAAATGTGGTAGCAGATATGTCCTCCATCATTGGGGGACTGCATGAAACCGATGAGCGTTATGAGCAGATGCAGAGCCTGTTTGCAGATGTGGTGGCATACAAAAATGGCACCTTCTCTTTATTTACGCCGTCCAAATCGGTTCTGCTGGAAGCACAGAAATATGGTACAGATCTGATGCTTCCGCTGCAGGATGAAAATGCACCGGAGCTGGTAGCGGTATATGGTTATGCCATTGGAGATACGGTGTATGTGGATGGAACGGAATACATGGTCGATGAGATTGAGAGTGGAACGATTGTTCTTCGGGACAAAATGCTTCCGCTCTTTACTTATGCCTATGAAAAAGCGGCATTGGATGATCTGGTGCGGGGCAATCCGCTGAATGACCATCTGATTATCGAGTATGTGGAACAAATCATAGAGCAGCAAGCTGTCATTGAGGATACGGAACAGAGCGAGGTGATGCAGAAAGCGGAAGAAACAGAGCAGCCGCCTGTGGAAGCAGATCAAGGGGAACAGCAGATGGAGATCTCCGATCCTGCCAAAGAGCAGGAAATGGGCGAAGCGGATACTCCCGCAGAGCAGCCTGCTGTGCTGGATGCTTCAAGGGAATATGAGTATGACCGCATCCGTGAGAAGTATAAAGTAAGTGTCCTTGTCGGCTTTGAGCATGATGGCAATTATGAGTTCTATGGGGACGATGCCCAAACGGTAGCGGATATTCTTGGACGCAAGCTCTTGGATAAACAGCTTGAAAGCGGCGAGAGCGTTCCTGTGACGGGATTTCCAGCGGGGCAGTGGGCGCATTACGGAAAGCGAATCTGGTCGCACGGTCAGAACCTTGTGCTGATGGGCGAAGCAGAGAACGGCTCTCATTATCTGGTGCATGAGTACAAGGGGAAAGATTACCTCCCGATTGGTATGAAGCTGAACATTGAGGAAAGGCAGTTTCAGATTGATGCCGTGGATTACCACACCGGAAGGGTCAGCCTGCGGGATATTACCTTCCAGAATGGGGCAGGATTCCCTATTTTCCGAAGTGAAAGCACGGAGTATGTCCGTTCCTTTGTGGAGGAACAGCAGTGGGATAACCTGGAACTGGAACCCGTGCAGGAACCGGCTGAACCTCAGACGGAAACGGTTGCCGTATATCCGGGAGAGAAGAATCAGCTTCCGTATGATATTGTGGTTGAAAAAATCCGTGTGGGTGAACCGGAAAAAGAAGCACCGAAGCATACACCGACGAACTATCATATCACGGATATGGATTTGGGTGCCGGCGGCCCGAAAGCAAAGTTCCGCATGAATATGAATGCCATTCATCTTCTGAAAGAGCTGGAGTCTCAGGGCAGAATGGCAACACCGGAGGAACAGGCGGTGCTTGCAAAGTATGTGGGCTGGGGTGGTCTGGCAGATGCCTTTGATGAACGAAAGGAAGCATGGGCAGATGAATTTCAGGAGCTTTCTGCAGCACTTACCCCGGAGGAATACACCGCAGCCAGAGCGTCAACCTTAAATTCCCACTATACCTCCCCTACTGTAATCAAAGCCATGTATGATGCCCTGGCGCAGATGGGATTTGAAAGCGGAAATATTCTGGAGCCGTCCATGGGTGTCGGTAATTTCTTCGGTATGCTGCCGCAGGAAATGCAGGACAGCCGACTGTACGGTGTGGAACTGGACAGCATCACAGGGCGCATTGCCAAACAGCTTTACCAGAAAGCATCGGTTACCATTGATGGCTTTGAAAAGACAGCCTACCCCAATGATTTCTTTGATGTGGTCATCGGTAATGTGCCGTTTGGAAACTACAGCGTTGTGGATAAGAAATATGACCGCCATCATTTCCAGATACATGACTATTTCCTTGCCAAATCCATCGACCAGGTACGTCCTGGCGGCGTGGTGGCGGTGATCACTTCATCCGGCACGATGGATAAGCAGAATGCTTCAGCAAGAGAGTATCTTGCTGAGAGAGCTGACCTTTTGGGAGCAATCCGATTGCCCAATAATGCGTTCCGGAGAAATGCCGGAACGGATGTTGTGGCAGATATCCTGTTCCTGCAAAAGCGGGAATCTCCCGGAATTGCAAATGCGGAGTGGACGAAGCTGGGGAAAAGCGCAGAAGGCTTTACCATCAATCAGTATTTCGCAGAGCACCCGGAGATGGTGCTGGGTACACTGACCGAGGAAAGTACGCAGTACGGGAAAATGGAATGTACGGTGAAGCCCATTGAGGGAGCTGATCTGGCAGAACAGCTAAAGGAAGCCATTTCCCATATTCACGGAACCATTGAAGCGGTTCAGGTGCAGGATACCGATCTGGAGGATGAGGTTGTCACCATTCCTGCAGATCCGAAGGTGAAGAACTTTACCTTCACGGTAGTGGATGGTGAGGTTTATTACCGGGAAAATTCTGTGATGAGCAGAATGAATCTGCCGGCAGCAACCGCAGAGCGTGTGAAAGGCATGGTTGCCATCCGGGACTGCGCCCAGGAACTGATTGACTGTCAGACCAACGACGGAAGTGAGGAGCAGATTGCAGAGCTTCAGTTAAGGCTCAACACCTTGTACGATGCCTATACGAAAAAGTATGGCTTGCTCAGCAGCAGCGCCAATAAGCGGGCATTTAATCAGGATAACAGCTATTGTCTGCTGTGTTCTCTGGAAATCCTCGATAATGAGGGCAATCTGGCAAGAAAAGCCGATATGTTCTCCAAACGTACCATCAAGAAAGCCGAAGTGGTCACAAGCGTGGATACGGCAAGTGAAGCGCTGGCGGTATCTATGGGAGAAAAGGCAAGGGTTGATATTCCCTACATGATGGAGCTGTCCGGTAAGAGTGAAGCCGAACTGACCGAGGAACTTCGTGGCGTCATTTTTATGAATCCCCTGACCGATCAGTGGGAAACGGCGGATGAATACCTGTCCGGCAACGTGCGGAGGAAGCTGGAAACAGCAAGAGTGTTTGCAGAGCGTGACCCGAAATATGCGGTCAATGTGGCGTTCTTAGAGCAGATACAGCCCCGTGAGCTGGAAGCGTCCGATATTGAAGTGCGCCTTGGTGCTACCTGGATCAAGCAGGAGTACATCCGTGACTTTATGGCAGAGCTGTTCCAGACTCCGTCCTATCTTTTGGGGAATGTCATTGATGTCCGCTATTCTGAATCATCGGGAGAATGGAACATCAGTGGGAAAAGCCGGGACAGTTACGGAAATGTCCGTGTGCGCATGACCTACGGTACAGACCGGGTAAATGGCTATAAACTGCTGGAGGATGCGCTGAATCTGAGGGATACCCGTATTTTTGATAAGGTTGAGGAGGATGGAAAGGAGAAGCGTGTCCTCAATAAGAAAGAAACCATGCTGGCACAGCAGAAGCAGGATGCGATTAAAGCCGCATTCCAGGAGTGGATTTTCAAAGACCCGAAACGCCGTGCCGATCTGGTGCAGGAATACAATGTGAGGTTTAACAGCTCCCGTCCCCGTGAATATGATGGAAGCCATATCACATTTCAGGGCATGAATCCTGCAATTTCCCTTCGCCCACACCAGAAAAATGCCGTTGCTCATGTGCTGTACGGCGGCAACACGCTGCTTGCACATTGTGTAGGGGCAGGAAAGACGTTTGAAATGATTGCGTCTGCTATGGAATCAAAACGGCTTGGTCTATGCCAGAAATCGCTCTTTGTCGTGCCGAACCACTTGACAGAACAGTGGGGGAGCGATTTTCTCAAGCTGTATCCCGGTGCAAATATTCTTGTTGCTACCAAAAAGGACTTTGAGCCTGCCAACAGAAAGAAATTCTGCGCCAGAATTGCGACCGGTGATTATGATGCGGTCATCATCGGACATACGCAGTTTGAGCGTATTCCGCTGTCCGTGGAACGGCAGAAAATGATGCTGCAGAATCAGATTGATGAACTGATGTTCCAGATTGAAGAAGCAAGGGACACCGATGCGGAGCAGTACACCATCAAGCAGATGGAGAAAACCAGAAAATCACTGGAGGCAAGGCTGGAACGTCTGAATGACCAGAGCAAGAAAGATGATGTTGTCACCTTTGAGCAGTTGGGCGTGGACAGACTGTTTGTGGACGAGAGCCACGGGTTCAAAAACCTGTTCCTCTATACAAAAATGAGGAATATCGCCGGTATTGCCCAGACTGAAGCGCAAAAAAGCTCCGATATGTTTGCAAAATGCCGCTATATGGATGAGCTTACCGGAAGCCGTGGCGTTACCTTTGCAACCGGTACGCCGATCTCGAACAGTATGACAGAGCTTTACACGCTGATGCGGTATCTGCAGTACAACTCGCTGATGGAAATGAACCTTGGACACTTTGATGCCTGGGCATCGACTTTTGGTGAAACGGTTACATCGGTGGAACTGGCACCGGAAGGAACAGGATACCGGGCAAAGACACGGTTTGCCCGCTTTTTCAATCTGCCTGAATTGATGGCAGTATTTAAGGAAGCGGCAGACATTCAGACATCGGATATGCTGAAACTTCCTGTTCCCGAAGCAGAGTACACCGATGTGGTGCTGGAACCCAGCGAGGAACAGCAGGCAATGGTGGAAGCTCTTGGAAAAAGAGCGGAAATCGTGCGAAACGGAGGTGTGGATGCAAGCGTTGACAATATGTTGAAGATAGTGCGCTGTTAAACGTAAAAACGTATCTCCCCAGAGGGGAAATTATTTGAAGAAATATAATTGGAACAACCAGTTTACTTGGCGTGGAAACACAAAGAGGACAATAGCATACTGGTAAAGCGGATAAATTCTTAGTCGCAAAAGAATGACGCTCCGCAAGTTCCGTGTCCTATGGTTAAAGCTGGATTGCTTGAATCTCAATTCTGACTTGGTGCATAGCATTGCCCATCGGAAAGCGACTGAAAAAGTGTGTGAACACTTTCAACCCGATGTCACCGTATAACTGTTGGTGTGATTTTACAACGGTTAATCTTCATACGGCGAAAGAGTACACGATGAGTGTAAATAAAGGAATGAGTGAGGAACCTAAGGGACGCTATAGTACGTTTTTAACGGATTGCAGGATTGCCTAAGGGACGAGAGTCCTAAGGTAACGGAGTTGCCATAGTAGTTAGAGCAAGGGAAAACCTTGTACAATGCGTTTTTTTAACGCTATGCGAAGGGCAACAGGTAATTTCGATTGATTAGAAAGGATTAGGTGCGTGAGATGCGTAATGCCAAAACTATTTTAACAGTCATTCAAACAAGAGGAAGTCAAAAACTGCCTTTGGAACGACTTTACAAATTGCTTTACAACAAGGAATTGTACCTTTTGGCATATTCAAAGCTATATCCCAATAGCGGAGCAATGACAAAAGGTGCAACTGATGAAACGGTTGATGGTATGTCGATAAAGAAAATTGAAAAACTTATTGATGATGTTCGTCACGAAAGGTATAAATGGAACGCCACACGACGTGTTTACATCCCCAAAAAAGATGGAAAACAACGCCCTCTTGGCATTCCCACTTGGAGTGATAAATTATTGCAAGAAGTTATTAGTATGATTTTAGAGGCATATTACGAACTGCAGTTTAGCAAAAGTTCTCACGGTTTTAGACCGCAGAGAGGTTGTCATACTGCGTTGTCTGAAATTCTGACATGGAAAGGTACAAAATGGTTTGTAGAGGGAGATATTTCAAAATATTTCGATACCATAGACCATGATGTATTACTAAACATTCTATCGAAGAATATTCTGGACAACAGATTTTTACGCTTGATTGATAATTTGCTCAAAGCAGGATATTTGGAGGACTGGAAATTTCACAAAACCATAAGCGGAACTCCGCAAGGTGGCGTTATCAGTCCATTACTTGCGAATATCTATTTGAATGAGTTTGATAACTGGGTAGAAACCGTATTGATACCAAAGTACACCAAAGGAAAACGGCAAAAGAGCAACCCCGAATACAACAAGTTTAACCACAGAATTGCTGAATGTCAAGCTAACGGAGATTTTCTAACTGCAAGGAATTTGAAGATAGAGCGGCGAAATTTTCCCTCTATTGATACTAAAAATGCAGATTACAGAAGATTGCGTTATGTTAGATACGCAGACGATTTTATTTTAGGGTTTACCGGTTCAAAACAGGAAGCCGAAGAAATTAAAGCGGAGATTGGCGAGTGGATAAAAGCGAATTTGAAACTGGATTTATCGCAAGAGAAAACGCTGATTACCCACGCAAGTACAAATTTCGCAAGATTTTTAGGCTACGACATTAAAGTCCAAATGGTGGACGATTATGTTGACCCGACCGGTAGACGTGGAACGAATGGGGTTATTGCTTTATTTGTGCCGAGTAGTGTGATTGAGAAAAAATGTGCTGAATATATGAGGAAAGGAAAGCCAATTCATATTGGTAAATTGCTACACGATGACGATTTTTCAATCGTTCAAAGATTTGGAGCAGAATACCGTGGATTGGTACAATATTACCTTATGGCACAAAATGTATCGTGGCTTTACAAGCTACACTGGATAATGCAAAGCTCATTGTTGAAAACGCTTGCATACAAGCATCAAACAACGGTGAGTAAAATCAAAAAGAAATATGAAGCTGAAACAGTGGATGAAAAGTCTGGGAAAACACTTAAATGCCTGAAAGTAGTTGTTGAACGTAAGGACAAGCAACCGCTTACGGCTCAATTTGGTGGTATATCCCTAACACACAAAAGGAAAACAGTTATTGACGACACACCTTACAAGGTTTGGGGCGGTAGAACTGAATTGTTGAAACGCTTACTTGCGGATACCTGCGAGTTGTGTGGTTCGACAGAGGATATTGAGGTTCACCATGTTAGAAAATTAGCCGACCTCAAAACAAAAGGTAAAACCGAAAAACCAGTATGGATACAGATAATGGCAACAAGAAACAGGAAAACACTTGTTGTCTGTAGAAATTGTCATAACACTATTCATAATGGAAGTTTGAAATGAAATTACTGGCGAGCCGTGTGATGTGAAAATATCAAGCACGGTTCTGAGGGGGGCAGTTGGAAAAGGGGCGTATTTACGCTACCTCGCTGGCTGCCTACCCGCCACCAACGATGGACGTAAACTTGCACTGGATCAGCGTCTGAACAATCCGCTTCTGCCGGACAATCCGGACAGTAAGATCAATGCCTGCGTGGAGAATGTGTTTTCTATCTGGCAGGATATCGCCAAAGACAAAGCTGCACAATTAGTGTTCTGCGATTTGAGCACACCAAAAGGAGACGGTGAGTACAATGTCTATGACGATCTGCGGAATAAGCTGATGGAAAAGGGAGTTCCTGCGGAACAGATTGCCTTTATCCATGAAGGTGCGACACGTTCCTGCATATAAAAATGCGTGAAAACGCATACAAAAGCAGGCACTAATATAAGAACGTAAAAGTTCAAATTAGTAGAACTGATAGACTAATAGGTAGAATGATAGGGTAACGCCTTGAAATGCCACCCTAATACTCCGTTGTGCGTGGACTGGAAACGGTTTGGGTTCAAAGCACGGTGAAGAATTGAGGAAGTACACCCTAACGTAAAGTCGAGGAAAATGCGGCAGAGGTGCCAAATGTGTATGAAACTTATGGGGTCTATAAAATAGCTATGGTGAGAATGAGAGAAATCTCTGACGAAATTGCGAATGTACGGGTCTAAAGGATGAATGTGTAGAAATGCACATGCCGTAAATGCGGAGCCAGTGTGGTTGAGTAAAAATCGTCGTTATGAAAAACCATATATTGTTACAGGCAATATCAAGCTGGCAGGCTCAGAGCAAGAACCTAAGGCTGTTATGAAAAGATAGGTCTATCGGAACGTGGAAGGCTACCTGCGTATTACTACGATTGTGACGAAGAATAATAAGCACATTAACAGGTGGCATGAGTGGTGGCACAGTACCTATGAAGCAGTGATAACAAGCTGTGGAGGGATAGCCACTAGTCATTAGTTACAAAAGTATTAGGATTATCATTCAGACATGGGGTTCGAGTAAGACAAAAAAGTCACTCGTTCACAAAGAAGGGAGTGATGTTCCTATGCCAAAACAAATTCAGAAATCGCAGAGACTGCGTAACAATGAATATTATGATACACAAAAGTTATTTGACGGACTGTATGAGCGAAGCTTAAAGGGTGAGTTCTTTACAAACCTTATGAAGATAATTGGTTCAGAAGATAATATCAGACTGGCATACCGTAATATCAGAAACAATGGCGGTAGCAATACGGCAGGAGTGGATGGCTGTACGATAGAGAATGTCAGAAAGTTTAGTGAGAGTGAATTCATTGAGAAAGTAAAATCCAAGTTGAAATGGTATAAGCCAAAAGCTGTAAGGAGGGTAGAAATAGAAAAATATCCGGGCAGTGGGAAGTACAGACCGCTCGGAATACCAACGATTGAAGATAGAATAGTGCAACAGTGTATATTGCAGGTACTTGAGCCAATTTGTGAAGCAAAATTCCATGATAAAAGTTATGGATTCAGACCGAATAGGTCATGTGAAAATGCGTTAGCACAGGCAAACAGCTATATGTACGCTGGAAAGCTACATTTTGCTGTTGATGTTGATATAAAAGGCTTCTTTGATAACGTAGACCATAGTAAGCTGATAAAGCAGATATGGGCGCTTGGTATAAGGGATAAGAAGCTGATTTCAATAATCAAGGAAATGTTAAAAGCACCAATCAAAATGCCATCAGGAGAAATTGTATATCCCACAAAGGGAACACCGCAGGGAGGCATACTTTCGCCCTTGCTATCAAACATAGTTCTTAATGAATTGGACTGGTGGGTGCAGAGCCAGTGGGTAGAAATACCCACAAAACATGAATATTCCTGCAAGGACAGCAAAATGAATATGCTGAAAAAGCACACCAAACTAAAAGAGATGTATATAGTGCGTTATGCCGATGATTTTAAGATATTTTGCAGGTCATATGCTGTAGCTGCAAGAGTATTTCACGCTGTTAAACAATGGCTAAAAGAAAGATTGCGACTTGATATTTCAGAGGAAAAATCTAAGATTACAAACCTAAGAAAACAATATACAGAGTTTCTTGGCATCAAAATGAAAATAAGAAAAAAAGGTAAGAAGTATGTTACCACAAGCCATATGACTGATAAAGCAATTACGAAAGTCACCAGAAATCTTATTTTACAAGTTGGGGAAATCCAAACAGCTAAGAACAAGAAAGACAGATACGCACAAGTTCAGAAATACAATTCTATGGTTATGGGAGTGCATAATTATTACAGCATGGCAGTGTTGGTCAGTCAAGATTGTGCCAGAATTGCACGACAGGTCAACTGTGTAATGAAAAATCGGTTGGGAAAAGATTTAAAATCAAGAAAACAGATTGAACGCATGAAAAAAAGGAAGAAGAGGAAAGGCAGGAACTACGCTGAAACCAAAATAATAATAAACAAAAGTATTGTTGAAAGATATGGTGCAAGCGAGCAACTAAGATTCCTTGATGGTTTTGCAATAGCACCAGTGGGATATACAAAGATGCGTGTGCTGATGAAAAAGGCACAGGTGGTCAACAAATATACGCACGAGGGCAGGAGCAAGATACACAAAATGTTGAAGCTGGACTTGTCAGTAGTTAGGAAACTATTGGAAGCATCTAGCCATGATGAGTCAATCCAGTTTATAGATAATAGAATATCACGTTATGTAGCACAGAATGGAAAGTGTTATATTACTGGAAAACTTTTGCAGTATGGTGAGATTTATTGTCACCATAAGACGAGTAAAAAGGGGGATGACAGCTACGGTAATCTAGTTGTCGTTCATAGAGATATTCACAAACTTATTCATGCAAACAATCAAAAAGAAATAACATACTATTTTGGAAAATATGGCAAATATATCAACTTGGAAAAACTGAATAAACTAAGAAAAGCAATAAATAATTATGAGATTAAAGAAAATGTTTTGGATAATTCTAATGCTAAGTAAATGATGATGGAGCGCCGTATGAGGGGAAACTCTCACGTACGGTGTGAGGCGGGGGAAAAGAGCCTATCCCATGGATAGTGACTCTTACCTATCGCTATCCAATACGGAAATCCGAAAGGCAGAGCTTTTCTCAAAGGTACGGAGTGGTCAGGTGCGTGTGCTGATCGGGTCAACTGCCAAAATGGGTCCCGGTATGAATGTGCAGGACAGGCTGATTGCGCTGCACCATCTGGATGTACCATGGAAGCCTTCTGATATTGAACAGCAGGAGGGACGCATTATCCGTCAGGGAAATATGTTCGATAAGGTGAAGATTTTCCGCTACATCACCAAAGGCACATTCGATGCATACAGTTGGCAGCTTTTGGAGAACAAGCAGAAGTTTATCTCCCAGATCATGACCAGCAAAAGCCCTGTGCGGTCTGCGGATGATATTGATGAAGCAGCACTTTCCTATGCGGAGATCAAGGCACTTGCCACGGGCAATCCTTATATTAAGGAAAAGATGGATTTGGATATCCAGGTGGCAAAGCTCCGGCTTCTGAAAGCAAACTACGATTCCCAGCGTTACCGTCTGGAGGATGATATTCTGATGAATTATCCGAAGATGATTACCGCAACGGAAGAACGGATTGCGGGGCTGAAAGCAGATCAGGTTATGGCTGCTGAAAAACTGCCGCAGGATAATGACCATTTCATTATGGAGGTCGGCGGCAAGACCTTTGACAGCAAGAAGGAAGCGGGACTTGCCATTGTTGCAGCCTGCACAGGCATGAAGGCAATCCAGAAGGATGGAGAGATCGGACATTACGCCGGATTTTCCATGAGCGTCCACTATGATGCGTTCAACAATAAGTTTGAGCTGACCTTAAAGGGGAAAAGCAGCTACAAGGTGGAGGTAGGCACAGATGGCATTGGTAATATTACCAGAATCAATAATGTTCTGAGCGATATACCAAGCCTGCTGACAAAGGCGGAGGAACGGCTGGAAACGCTGCATACGCAGATGGAATCTGCAAAAGCGGAGCTTGCGACACCGTTTGCACAGGCAGAAGAACTGAGAGCAAAGGAGGAGAGATTATCCGAACTGAATGCCCTGCTCAATATGGATGCAGGGAATGACAAACCGGAAAGGGGTTACAGCGATATTGACGATGAGGACGATTCTCGCATGAGTGCAGACCGGCCTGCGGCAAGACCGTCTGTCATGGACAGGCTCAAGAAAATGCAGGATAAGGTCAAAGCCCATGGCGGTGATGTCCTCTCGCCGCAGAAAAAACAGGAACAGGAAATATAAGCGATATGCTCCCGCCAGCATGATGTTGGCGGGAGTCATTCTTTAGGAGGAAATTCGATTGGCAGAAAGTAAACAGCAGCAACAGTTAAAAGAGATCACGGAACGTTTGGAAAAAGGGGTTCAGGAGCTTTTTACCTCCGAGAAGTATATGGAATATCTGCGTGTCATGTCGCAGTTCCATAACTACAGTTTTTCCAATACGCTCCTGATAGCCATGCAGAAGCCGGATGCGACCCTTGTGGCTGGGTACGGCGCATGGCAGAAGAAATTTGAGCGAAATGTTATGAAGGGAGAAAAGGCAATCAAGATATTTGCCCCGGCTCCCCGAAAAGTGGAGGTTGAGCGTGATGTGCTTGACCCGGACACGAAACGCCCGGTTTTGGATGAAAACGGCGAACCGAAAAAGGAAACCGTGACCATTCAGAAACCCTATTTTAAGGTAACATCGGTATTTGATGTGAGCCAGACGGACGGCAAGCCTTTACCGGAACTGGCTACGGTGCAGGATTTGACTGGCAGCGTTGAGGGCTATGCCATGTTCTTTGAAGCCCTCCGGCGAACTTCTAAAGTGCCGATGGATTTTGAGATCATCGAGGGGGAATCCCATGGCTATTACCATCAGGTGGAAAAGAGAATTGCCATTGCTGAGGGCATGAGCGAAGCGCAGAATGTGAAAACAGCAATTCACGAGATTGCCCACTCCCGTCTGCATGATGTGGATATGGCTGATGCGGAAAACGGTGTGATGGTGGATCGGCGCACCCGTGAAGTCCAGGCGGAGAGTGTAGCTTATACGGTGTGCCAGCGTTACGGTATTGAAACAAGTGAATACTCCTTCGGCTATATTGCCGGATGGAGCAATGGTCGGGAGATGAAAGAACTTCGCAGCTCTATGGAGGTGATCCGCAGAGAAGCCGACAGCATGATCAAAGAAATAGATGCGAACATTGAAGCAATTCGCAAAGAACGTGCGTTGCAGTCCGAGCAGGAACAGCCGTTCATCAAGCAGTTTTATGTGGTGGAGGATTTGGAGATAAAAGGCCCGTTGTCCATTCAGCGGTTCGAGGATATGGACACGGCTCTGAAAGCCTACTTTGACCTGCCGAACGAGAAAATGAAGGCGTTTGGTATTGAGAATAGTAATCCTTTGCCGGGAAGTCTGGATTTTATTCAGTGCATCAACGGTATTGACCGCATTGTGGTGGACTATCTTGGCGTGGAAGGCTGGAAAAACCCGGAGATCATTGCAGCAACAGAGCGCATTGATGTGGCACTTGATCTGCATGATGCGCAGATTGCGTATCGTATCGGGGAACAGTATTTTTCGATTCAGCATACCGAGGAAGGCTTTGATTATTCCTTCTACGATGAAAGCTATCATCTGATGGACGGCGGTGTGCTGGAGAATCCGGATTATACCATCCGGGAAGCCATAGATGAGCTTCTGGAGGATGATAACCTGACCTTTGAGGACTGTGAGGTAATCAATTACGATGACCTGATGGAACAGGTGGAAGCTGTGGCAGAAAAGGAGATTCAGCAGGCACAGGCTTCCGTTGATGTTTCGGAAATGGATTCCGCTGAACCGGATATTGAAAAGAAAGAGCCAACGATTTCCTTCTATGTTGCGGAATGCGGTGAATTTCACAATATGGGGGAATACCATGAGGGCATTGAAACACTGGAGGAAGCCATTGCGTTGTATGACCAGATTCCATCGGAACGCATGAACGGTGTGAAATCCATCGGCTTTGTCCTGTATGATGACAGCATTTACGATGAAATGGATTGCGATCTGATGCAGGGAAACCGGGTACTCAGTGATGTGGTCAATGACATTGGACATTATCGGGAAAGTCCCCTTGTCCAGAATGCCCTGTCGCAACTGCAAAGTATCATGGACGAGCGGTCGGCTGTAAAAGAAGCTGCGCAGGCAAAACCGGGGATTGTGCCCTTAAGTCCGCTGACCTTTGAGGAAGCCAGACAGCAGGGCAAGGTCGATAGCTGGAGGGCAAGCCGCAGGGAAACCGAAGCCTGCGCTCATGAATTTCAGAAGGATTTCAGCATGGCTTACCATGAAAGGCGAATGCCGGAATATCTGCAGCAATGGGTGGATAAATACGGCATGGAACGATGCAAGATTGTTCTGGCAAGCACTATCCAGCTTGCGGATCACGATGGGCGGTATTATCCGAGTACCAAGGAAAGTGCTGCCAGGGTTGTGATTCCCGGAGCAAATGCAGAGGACTATTCCAGAGATATTCGTTTCTCCTATGCGGTGAATACCCATCCGGTCATGGTCAATGGGGCATTCCGGGAACTCCTGAATATGGAGCAGGAACGGGGCAAGGACAAATCGCAGACTGTCATGCAGGATGCAATAGCACCCAAAGCATCGGTGCTGTCCCGCCTGTACGATAAGCAGAAACAGGTGTCAAATACAAAACAGAATCCTGCAAAGGCGCAGGATAAGAAAAGAGGTGTTGAGCTTTGATTGTGAACAACGTGGAAATGTTGAACCTGATGTGCATTTTCAATCATTCTGGCAGGAAGGTGTTGGCAGAGGATATTTCTGCTTCCCTTCCTTACATTGACGATCAGGATATGGCAGAGCTGATGAAGCAGACGATTCTCCTGTTGGAAGAAATGTCCGAGGAGGATTTTGCCGAGCTGGTCTTTGTGCCTGCCGAGGAGGAAGATGAACCGGATTGGGAGGGACTGATTTGAGAAGTGCCGTGGAACGGGAAACGATCATTTTGTATAACCAGTCGGAAGGAGAAGCAAGCGTATATTCCTTTGATCCGAAGATGATTCGCAAGCTGGAAAAGCTGGCGAGTAAGTATCCGGATGAAATACGGCTGGAAAAAGAACACGGGGACGGAGCATATACCTATACCGTTCCCAAAGATTGTGTTTTGATTCGTGAGCCGTACAGCAAAGAGCGCAGAGAAGCGGCACGGCAGAGAGCAATTCAGAACTGTTCCAAGCCGCCGGTGAGGGGCGCAAAAGCCGAGTAATGGCTTGTTTAGACCAAAGGCAGGGAACGTATCCATCCCCTGTTTTCCCGTTTGAAGATGGGGGATTGATTCCCTGTTTTTCGGATTCCTACATTATTATAATAGAGACAGGGAGCAATCCCGGAAAGGTGTTTGATGGCAAATAACAGTTACGATATTTTTCAGTTAAAGAACGATGACAGCACCCGTGAGCTTCGCTTTGAAGGATTGCGGCGTCTGGCCAAAATGGGGGCAAAGGTACAGCGTGAGAATTACGATCTGATCTACAATGCGCCGCTTGGGGAGAAGGACACGCTGGACAGCATTTATGAGAAGTTCAATCTCTACCACCCGGAAGATTTCAGAGGTCATTCGCTGAGTGTCAGCGATATTGTTGTGTTCCACAAGGATGGTGTGGACACCGCCTACTACGTGGACAGCTTTGGCTTTGCGGAAGTGCCGGAGTTCCTGCTGGTGCAGGCAATGGAAAAAGCAATTTCGATGGAAAGTGAACAGATTGCTGTGGCGCAGCATATCGGCACATGGCATCCCATTGAAAAGCAGGAGATTGACGGAAGGCTGTACTTCCTGTTGGAGCATGATACCTACGGCGATGAAGTGGCGTCTGTCATTGTCGATGAAAAGGGCATCTTGTATGCCCAGGAAGTGTACGATGGCTTTTCGGAAGAAATCGTGGATTTGATTCGTCTGCAAGCTGCACCGCTGGAGGTGCTTCCTGATCCTTCCGTTTCGGCGCAGGACATGGAGAAGTATGGATATTCCTTCCTGGGTATGGTTCCAATGTCTGCGGAAACGGCAGAGCAATACTACAAGCAGGGCAGCATGATGCTGTATGCCCTCCATCCGGATGGAACGGAAAGCGTGATCGGAAATGAAAAGCAGTTCCAGCGCCATGTGGAGCTTGGCGGCTTGTTCGGTGTGGAGAAACAGGACTGGATGAAGTATTTGGAAAACGGCGAGTATCTCCGTGCGGCGGAAGTCTCCGAAGAACAGAACTACAACATGATCGACGGAAGGAACAACAATCGTGTTGCGAAGAAAGAGGAAAAGAACACAGATGAGAAGCCGTCCCTGCTTGGACGCTTGAAGGAAAAGCAGGAGCAGTTATCCTCCGGGGTGAAGAAAGATGCTCCGGCACAAAACAAGAAATCTGAGAGAGATATGCAGTAAATGAGATGGGGACAGGATGGTGCTGTAAGGGCATTGTCCTGTCCCTGTTTTTTGTTGTGGAGGAGAAATACACAAAAGGAGCGTCTTGATAGAAATTTATTTGAATTATTTGCGGATATTTTGCAAATAATAGAAGTAAACTTGACTGAGCGGCACTTTATGAGTATAATGATACCATAGAGTGATTATGCGAGGAGGATTTGCCATGTTACTTCAGTTTTCTGTAACAAATCATCGTTCGATAAAAGATACTGCTATCATAAGCATGAAAGCTGCAGCAGATAAAACTATGAAAGAAATACTGATTTCCCCAGACGGGAAAAAAGAACTTGTGCCGGTTATGGCAATTTACGGCGCAAATGCGGCAGGTAAAAGTAATGTGATTCATGCGCTTCTGCTCATGCGGGAAATGGTCTGTGGCAGTTACGCCAAACCGCTCAAAGGAGCTGAACTTCCCTATGAGCCATTTGCTTTTGTGGACGGAGAAACTGACCCGACGGCATTTGAGATTATTTATTACTATGATGGAATCAAGTATGCCTACGGTTTCTCTTTTGATAAGGACAGGATAATAAACGAATATCTCTATCATTGGCCAAATGGCAGAGAAGCGTTGGTTTTCTCCAGAGAGAAAGATCAGTACGAATTTCGTGAGAGTGTCCAGGAGCAGCTTACACTTGCCGGACGTACCTCCGAAAACAGATTGTATCTCACAAGCTCCAACGAGTGGAATTGCGCCCAGACGGAAAAGGCGTATCTGTGGTTTCAGCAGAAGCTGCGTGGATTGATTACAACAGGGGTTTCCAATGAAACCACCATTGACGCAATCCGAAAAGGCGGCGAGGACAAGAAGAATGTTGTGAAGGAAATGATGCTTGCAGATCTCGGCATCTGCAATGTGATTCTGTCCGGGACAAAGGAGAAACCGATTGTTTCAACGGTGCATCAGTTGACCGATGATAATGGCAATCAAAAGCAATATACCCTGCAGCTCGGACAGGAATCGGTGGGAACACAGCGCTTCTTTTCAAGAATCGGCTTGTGGATGGATGCGATGAATTTTGGTGCAGTGCTGGTGGTGGATGAAATCGAAGCAAGTATGCACCCCCTGCTTACCCGGCATCTGATTGAAATGATTCAGGATCAGACCATCAACCAGAATCATGCACAGTTGGTTTTTACCACCCACGATACGGGGTTACTGGATTTGAAATTGCTCCGGCGTGATCAGATATGGTTTGCAGAGAAAGATGAAAAGAGTATGCAGACAGACATTTACGCTTTGACCGAGTTTTCTCCGAGAAAAGAGGAAAACATCGCCAAAGGATACCTGCAAGGCAGATATGGTGCAATTCCGTTCATCGGAGGAGGTATCTGAGATGGGCAGAATCAAAGAAATCGAGCGCAAAGCGTCCGGCAGAAGAAAGAGGAATCCGGTGGTGTATCTGATCTGCGAGGGTTCAGAAACGGAAATCCGGTATTTCAAAAAGTTCCGCAGCAGAGAATGCAACATTGATATTGTACCTATCCCGTCGCAGTATAAATCAGCGGATAAGCTGGTGCAGAAGGCACGGGCAACCATCGGGTACAGTCCATACTATCCGGATGAGGGCGATATCATCTGGTGCGTATTTGACCGTGATGATAATACGAATGCCATGCTTTCAAAGGCAAAGCAGATGGCAATCAAGGAAGGGTATCAGATTGCTTTCTCCAATCCATCCTTTGAGGTCTGGTTTCTGCTTCATTTCAATAACCAGACCACACCCGTTGAGAATTGCGAAGCTGCAATCAAGTTGCTGAAGAAAAAAGGCAGGTTGGAGCAGTATGAGAAAAACAAGGAAGTGTATGAGCAGTTAAAGCCGCTGCAGGAAGCAGCCATTGACCGGGCGAAGAGACGTGTGGCTGCGCTGCAGGCTGAGCATACAGAAATTCTTTCCAGAGAAAGCAACCCGGTCACAACAGTCGCAGAGCTGGTAGAGTATTTGAACAGCAAGCAGTGAATCACATTTGAGGAGCGGACACCATGAGTAGGGCTACTGATGAAATGAAATATAGTATCAGAGAAGAAAAGGCGGTTTCTATTGCAAAGAATCTTTTGCAGCTTCATATTTTGACACATGAACAGATCGCAAAGGCTACTGAACTGCCGATTGCAAAAGTAAAAGAACTGGCAGAGGGATTGACAACTGAGTAGCATCATTGTTAAAGACTAACCTTCTGTGTGAAAGAAAAGAGATGAAATATGGGAAGTTATCAAATAGAAGATTGTGGGCATTACAGGGAAAGTATCGAAATTGCAGGAATACCAGTTTATATTTTTGAGGATCACAGTCTGGCACTTCCAGCATGGGGAACTGTTAGTAGTAGACTTAGGATGCCACTGAATCTTGTTACTTTTGATTCGCATACGGATACGCACCTTTCGTTTAACTCACATATATTTGAAGTTACGGGTGAAGCACCGAAGCTTGGAGAATATGGTTTGAAGAATCCAATTATCTCTGCTATTTTGGAAAACATACATTTCAAGACAGATGATTTTTCCTTTGAAGATGTATACCGTATAACAATAGGATATTTGAAAAATACGGAGCAAATTCTAACGGGAATGGATTGGGAGTATTTATCTTCATATACAGTTATCAACCGTGAAGATGGTGTTGGCTTTGGCTATGAAATGGATGATAGGATGATGGGTTATAACGCAACCTATTTGTCCAAAGAATCCTGGGAGTGTTGGTCGGGAGAGAACATCGACGATCCGTTAGTCGTGGATTTTGACCTTGACTTCTTTGGATGCAGTACCGATTTTGATGCTGTGTTCAAACAGAAGGTTACACCATTATTGAAACGAGCCAAAGCTATTACCATAGCAAGGGAACCCAAATTCTTTGAGACTTGTAAAACAGCGGATGACTATACAAACGAACAAGCCTTAGAACAGTTGTTGTCTTTCATCAGAGATGCTTTGACAGAATAGAGGTTGATGGGATTGGAAGATTTAGCAGAAAGCTTTTTCACTTGTGAAGCCTGCCGATACACCTTCATCGCAAACGAAGATGTGGAACGCTGCCCGGATTGCGGCAAGGTAAAGGTCAGAAAAGCTTCATCAAAAGAAATTGACGAGTATAAACGGATTCGGTTGGAAATTGTACAAGAAGAAAATAGCAGATAAAGAAAAATCGGGGAAGGAGCCTACCGCAATGGTATGTTCCTTCCCCATCTTTTTTGTTTGCTGAAAATCAGGTAATTCCTTTGTCCCGTTCCTGGACGGTGGTGCGTTCCGGTTCGATACCGAGCATCTGCTGAACATTGGTCAATACGGTTTGCAGCTCCCGCTGTTCGGCGCGGGCAGTCTGGTATGCTTCGTATTGTGCATTTTTGGAAGCGGTCAGCCTGTCCTTTTCCTCTTTCAGAGATTTCATGGACGGCAGCTTCTCCCCGCCGGAGATCTCCCGGAGAGCATCACGGGCAGATTCATAAAGTGCGATTTCCGCACGATGGGCTTCATAAAAAGGCGGTGATTTTTTCGTTTTGCGGTATTCTGCATAGACCGCCTTGTTACCGAGGTACTGCCCGGTCAATCGGATTTGGCGGTTGACTTCGGACAGTCTGGCTTCGGTGGCTTTCAGATCAGTTCTTGCGGTTGAGGTTTTCGCCTTGGCATCCAAAAGCGCCTGTTTGACTTCATCTGCAGAAGCATAGCCATGTTCCTGGACGAAAGCAAGCGTCTGAGCCATTTGCTGCAAATTTGTGATTTTGACTTTTTGCGCATAGGCACGGCTTTGTTGTGCTTTGATGCAGTTCTCCAAATCCACAATAAGCCGAACCTTTGTTGTGGTAACGACCCGTCTTTGCGGTGTGGGCTTTTTGGGCGATGCGGCAGGTGCTGGAGAAACAGGTATTTGCACGGTCTGCTTCTTAATGCCTTTTCTACGATTCTCTGCAAATTGAGAAAGAAGATACTCTCTGTCAAAGGCAGCACCCAGCGTTCGCCCTGTAATAGGCTTTTCCCGATCCGGCAGAGTATAGCTGTATCGCCCTCGCTTATCCCGGATGGAAATCCAGTGCTTTTCAAGAAGCTGCTTTTGAAATTCCTCGAAGCTGCTGCAGCTGGCGGCAGTTTCGGAAATGACTTTCCGCAGGGATTCCTTTTGCGTCTCAAATTTGGTAGTGCGGGGCTTCAGACCGGCTTCGATAATCTCTGCATTTCGCTTATCCAGTTTTTCCTGTCCTCGCCGGGATGCCCAATATTCCTGTTCTGTGATATTTGACAATGCCGGATTCAGCAGATCAACCTGATAGAGCTGCCGGTTCTGGCACATGGTCATCACCTGCTGTTTCAAGTGAGAGAGATAATCGTTGGTAAGATGATGCTTGTTTCCGGCTCTGCTGTCACAGGGGCGCTCCATAAAATCCTGCCGTTCCACATCTATGGCACGGACGCTGTTTATGACAATATGCACATGAATGTTTCCGGAGCTGTTGTGACCGTCGGTGTGGGTGCAGATCAGCGCCTGATGTCCTGGAAAGTTCTTTGCCGCAAATTCCATTCCCATGCGCTGGGCTTCCTCACCTGTCAAGCCGTTTTCCTCTTTATCCCTTGGGTCGAAGCTGAGAATATAGTGGTGGGATTTGATTTCACCCTTTTTCTCGTTCTTATGAAATTTGGCATTCGTCTTTTTACAGGCACGGGCAAATTCAAGGGGATGACACAATAAGCCGTCCAGATAATACTCGCTGCGGAGCATGGGACGGCCTGCATCATCCAGTATGGGCTTTTGCGTATATTCATCATGCTGGTAAACAAGATAATTGAAGGCTGCACGATAGTCTGCGTTTTTACTGGCAATGTGTTTCAGTATCGCCATCGGCAGCTCCTTCTATTTCATCCAGCCTTGCACTCATGTCATAGATTTTACTGATGCAGGCGGAAATGTCTTTTTCTATGCCGGGTGTGGTCGCACCATGCTGGTGAAAATACCGGCTGATCTGATTGAGGTTGTTGCCGATCCGCCCCAAAGCAACCGTGAGGTCATGGATGGCTTTATCGTCACGGACGATTTTGTAGCTGAGTGTCAGACCGTGGTTTGCAATCAGCTTCCGAAGATAATCAGCAAGAGGAAGCCCGGCTCTCTTTGCATCTTCGGAAATAACAGCATATTGTGTGTCCGAAAACCGGATTGTAACACGGTGCGTTGTTACAAGCTCCGGTTCTTTTTTTGGTCTTGCCATAAAAAGCCCTCTCTTTCAAGTGATGCTTTCATCACGGTGCGCCCATGTTAATGGAAGCCGGACACACAATATGATGAAAATACGAGGGCATGGGGAGCGTAATCCCCATCAAGTTGCCGCAGGCTGGCAGTAACGAAAATCGCAGGATTGGAGTTATTGGCTGCCGTAGGCGAAACTTGCTCTCCCTTAGAAAAGAGAAAAATCCCCCTACTTCTAAGCCAATAATCCGGCTTAGTGGCTACTGGATTTTGAAAAAATCCGAAAAATTAGTTGGGGGATAGAACCGCAAGGGGCTATGCAGGCGCAGACGGAGTGACCCTGCGGTTCGTCTGTTTTGTATAAACAGAGATGTGAAGCAAAATTTTTTTCGTAACTACCTTGTAAATCGCTTCTCTGCTGTGGGTTAGGTGAAAACCACAGAAGCGAGGTAGTGTATATGAGCGAAAAAAAGAACCCTTTCAACATTTCAAAAGAAGAATTGCGGAAAATGAGCGAGGTGGACATCCGTACAGTAAACCCGGAGGAGCTGGTGGATATCAAGGATGTTCTCATCAACACAGAGCTGCCCCATGAGGAGCGGATCGCTGATTTTATCCGGCAGGTGAAAAATCCATACTGCTATCTTTGTCATGGCGTTGTTGTAAAGATTAGCTTTGCTGGTAAGAAAACTCTGGAAGAATGCGTTAAGGATGCAATGTCCATTTAGTATCAGAATCAACAAAAGTAAAAACATGAGTATATCGAAAATTTATCGCTTTAAAGTATTGAAGTAAACAAGAAGTTATGCTATAATGATTTCGGGTCAATTAAAATATGAGTATTCGAGAAGCCATTGATTTCTTGGTTTACAGTCGAAAGGCGAGTAAATTAGGAGGTCAGTGGCTTTATGCGTTTTTATGGCAAGAATTTAGTGGCGGAATATATGCGCCTGTCCCGTGAAGATGGGGACAAAGTGGAAAGTGACAGCATTTCCAACCAACGAGACTTGATTACGGATTTCTTATCACACCATGATGAACTGAAATTCGTAGGAGAATATGTGGACGATGGTTACAGTGGCACGAACTTTGAACGGCCTGCATTCAAGAGATTGATGGAGGATGTTAAAGCAGGAAAAGTGAACTGTATTATTGTGAAAGACCTTTCCCGTTTCGGACGAAACTATATTGAGACAGGAAGGTATCTGGAAAAGGTTTTCCCGTTCATGGGTGTTCGCTTTATTTCTATTATTGACAATTATGACAGTGCCGGTGAGGACAATGATGCGGACAGAATTATTATTCCTTTCAAAAACCTGATCAACGATTCCTACTGCCGGGATATTTCTATGAAAATCCGCAGTCAGTTGGATGTGAAAAGAAAGAACGGTAAGTTTATCGGGAGCTTCGCCTGTTATGGGTATTGTAAAGACCCAAAGGACAATAACCATTTGATTATTGACCCGTTTGCTGCGGATATTGTTCGCCAGATTTTTGACTTGAAACTGTCTGGCTACAATTCTCAGCGTATAGCGGAAATGCTGAATGATATGGGCGTGCTTCCACCGGCTGAATATAAAAGAAGCAAGGGAATGAATTATGATTGTGGGTTCAAAGCCGGAAATAATCCAAAATGGGCGGTAGTGTCTATCAATCGTATTTTAACAAATGAAATCTACACTGGAACGATGGTGCAGGGGTTAAACAGCAAAATCAATTACAAGATAAAACAGAGCAGACCTGTACCAAAGGAGGACTGGATTAGAGTATCTGGAACGCATGAACCTATTGTCAGTCGTGAAACCTTTGATAAAGTACAGAGATTACTGCTTGTTGATACAAGAACTTCTCCGGAAGAATCAGCGGTTTACCTTTTTTCAGGTCTGGTTGTATGTGGTGATTGTGGGCAAAACATGATCCGGCGCAGAACCACCAGAGGAAAGAACGTATACAATTATTTTCATTGCAGTACCTATAAAAATGGAGATGGGTGCAGCTCCCATCTGATAAATGCTGAGAAGCTGGAGCAGATTGTTTTAGAAACCATCCAGGCACAGATTGCTCTCTTGGTCAGAGCAGAATCCATCCTCAAGAAGATTGATCGGATTTCCGAGGAGCGAAGCAGCATTAAAGTTGTAAATGGTCAGCTTTCTGAGGTGGATGCGGAGATAGAGCGTTATCGGAATCTGAAAACACAGGTATATACCGATATGCTTGATGAACTGATCAGTAAGGATGAGTTTAAGGAAATCAACGATAGATTTTCTCAGAAGCTTGATGCAGCTAAGAAAAAGAAAGAAACGCTGTTAGCGCAGAAGCACAGATTACTTGCAAACAAGACCCACCTGAAACCATGGATTGAAAGCTATAAGAGGTATGCTTTTATTGAGAAGCTGGAACGCCCGGTTGTAGTAGAACTGATCGAGAAAATCAGCATTTATAGCAAGGACAGAATAGCAATTCATTTTTTCCATGAGGATGAAATGAAAGAGATGATTGAACTGTCGGGCGTGTTGGAAGAAGATAGCCGAAGTGAGGGGGGATTGTAATGCGGTTTGTGAGTTATACAAGAACAACTTCCTGTTATCCTGGTGCCGACATTCCCTCTGATGTTATTACATCTCAAAACGAGAGAATTAAAAATTACGCTGTAAAGCATGGGTGGAAGATTGAGAACCGTTACAGCGATAGAAAAAAGAGCAAAGAGGAGAATACAGCTTTTGAACAGCTTTTAAACGATGGCATACAAAGAAAATTTGATGCGGTCATTGTGGATTCGATTTTTCGGGCAGGAAAAGATTTATGGAGTGCAAGAGAAGTATTGCTGCAGACACTTCACTATGCTGGAATCGGATTTGTAGTAGTCGAGGATGACTATATCAGTATCGGTAAATCCAATGCGGAAGCGGAAGCCTATTTTGACAAACAGTATGGAATACTCCGAAGCGAAAACATCCGGCACAGAGTTCTTCATAGAAACAGAAGCGGTGTTCTTTCGTGGAATGATGCCAAATACGGTTATCGTCTGACAGACGATTATGAGCTTGTGGTTGATGAAGAAACGGCACCTGTGGTGAGGAGAATTTTCCAGATGTGTGCGGATGGGATGCCTATTCCCAAGGTGGCGGCAGTTCTATCGGAAGAAAAGATTCCTTCTCCGTTGGCAATGAGGGGAACGAATGTAAAGATTGACAATCCGTATAAGTGGACAAGGCTATCGGTCAGGCGGTTGCTTGATAAAACAGTTTATATCGGGCATTGGTCAAAAGTGGTTCAAGGCGAAGTGATTGAATTTACCAACGAGCCGATTATCAGTGAGGAGATATTTCGGGAAGCCCAAAAGGTAATCAATACACCGACATACACCAGTAAAAAACCGAAGCCCAAACATAGATACGCCGGAATCGTATGTGATAGTGAACATGGCTTTTGCCTGCGGTATCGTGAAGGCATTGCAGGTGGCTATTTTGGATACGTTAATAGGGAAAAGAATGCGAGCGATAAAATGCAGCTTCCTGTTGAGTGTGTGGACGCAGCTGTAGTATCAGCTCTGCAAAAAGCAAAACGGCAAGCGATTCATATTTTACAAATGGTCAAAACAGATGGGGAAGCATTGAAAAATCAAAAGATACAGAGCTTCCGTGAAGAGTATCGTCGCAGAGCATATATTATGGCAGAAAAAGAAGAAAGGCGCATGGAAACTTACCAGAGCTTTCTGAAAGGGAAAATTTCCAAGGAGGAAATGGACAAGGTGTTAGCTGCTGTGAGAAAAAGTGTTGAGGAGCAGGAAGCATATTTCGGCGCTCATGAAGATTTTTTCAAACGGACTGAAATGATGTTCAGCGAAAATAATCCGTGGCTGAAACTGTATAGCTCATGGGAAAGTGATTGTGAGCTGAACAAAGATGTCATCAAAAAATATGTGTCAAGTATCGTGATCCATCAGTTGACCACAGTATCTGTTGAGCTTAGAGAGATGGAATGGTACAAGGGATTACCGGATGAATGGAGGATGAACAATGGCGAGGAAAAGTAGAAAACATATCAATATCATCCCGGAAGCACCGGCAGGTGGGGCGTCACAATCTTCTGTGCTGGAGAGAAAAAAGGAAAACGCTTTGTCAACAGCCGCATATATCCGACTGTCAGTGGAAAACAATGGACATGATAATGATGATAGCATCCAGACGCAGATACAGCTTGTTGAGGGATTCATCAGGCAGCAGAGCGATTTGGTTCTGACAGAAACCTACATAGACAATGGATTTTCTGGTACGAATTTTGACAGACCTGAGTTTGTACGGATGATTGAAGCAGTAAAGAGTGGAAAGATTCAATGTGTCGTGGTTAAAGACCTGTCACGATTTGGAAGAGATTATCTGGAAACCGGATATTACATAGAAACAATTTTTCCTCTCTTAAATGTCAGGTTCATTGCCATTACTGACCAGTTTGACAGTATTCGGGAAGAGGATAGAAACAGCATTGCTATTCCCATTAAAAATATGGTGAATGCAATGTATGCGAAGGACTATTCCAGAAAGCAGGAAGTCTTTCGGGAAATGTGCATACGAACAGGACGGGTCATGGGCACCAATGCGCCATATGGCTACCGGTTTTCTCCAGAAAGTAAAAAGCTGGAGATTGATAACGTAGTTGCACCTTATGTCCGAATGATTTTCGCCTGGGCTATGACTGGCGTGAAAAGACTGGAGATAGCCAAACGCCTGGAACTAATTGGAGCGCCGACACCTGCCATGCATGACAATTGGGAAAATTCCGGGGAGCATTGGACGGATGCCAGCGTGAAGCAGATTCTTTATAATCCTGCTTATGCTGGGTTTCATGTGATGGGGAAAAGCAAAATATCTTTATATAAAGGTATAAGTGCATACCGGACGAAAAGGAGTGAGTGGGTATTCTTTCCTGATTTCCATGAGCCTTATATAACCATGGAGGATTACGAAGCGATTGAAGCTCTGATCTCACGAAACAAAACTGTGATGGATGAACGTTTGAGTGTCCGTGAGGAAGTCAGAAAACAGATGCCTGATGTTTTTCAAGGCATGGTGTACTGTGCGGATTGTGGCAGGCAGATGAACTTTGGCAGAGGCTCTCACCATCGGGGATATGATGATTTATCATTTTTGTATTACCGATGCCGGTATAGTAAGAAGTTTGCCAAGTGCAGTAATAAAAAATTCCAACAGAACTTCTTGAAAATTGTTGTGATGGATCAGATTCGTGTACTGATAGAAGCTGCCTGCGATAAGAAAAAGGTTTTGCAGATGATTCAACAGAAGATGGCAAAGCCGGGTAGTATCAATCATGTTCAGCGAAACATTATCCGTCTGTCAGAGCGGGAGCAGGAACTGGATGATAGAATCCTGCGAGCTTATGTCGATTACGCTGACAAGCTCCTTGATGCTGAGGAATATCAGTTTATAAAAAATAAATTGATAGCTGATAAAGCGGTGATTTCTGATAAGAAAAAGAAGCTTGAGAAAAAGCAGATCGAAATGGAACAGGCTGTCAGACAGTATCAGGAAGTGACGGAACAATTAGAAGTGAATTTGAATGAAACAGAATTTAATGAACAACTGGTCAAAGAGTTGATTAACAAGATATGGGTCAGTGACGATGGATCGGTTTCCATTGAGTTCAAGTGCCAGGACGTATTCAATAATCCGCTGATTACGGAGTATATTACAGAAAACACGGAAGAAGGTGTATGATATGTCTATTGCCATCTATTTACGTCTATCACAGGCTGATGGTGATCTGGGTGTAGATGGAAAAGATGAAAGTAACAGTATAGAGAACCAGCGTATGCTGTTACAGGAGTATGTGGAAGCGAGGGATGATCTGGAGGGAGAAATAGCTGAGTATGTCGATGATGGCTACAGCGGTACTAATTTCAACAGACCTTCATTCAAGCGTATGATTGAAGATGCGAAGAAGGGATTGATTCGGGTTATTCTTGTAAAAGACCTTTCTCGTTTGGGGCGTGACTATATTACGGCAGGAGATTATATTGAGCAGATATTCCCACTGCTACAGGTTCGTTTTATCGCTGTGAATAATAATTATGACAGCAACAAGTTTTCTGGAGGAACAATGGGATTCGATATGGCTGTAAGCAATCTGATCAATACTTTTTACAGCCGGGATTTATCGAAAAAAATGAAAGCTGCCAATAAAACCAGATGGAAAAATGGTATCAGTACCTCTGGTAATGCGCCGTTCGGATATATAATCTCACAGAAAGAGAAAGGGAAATGGGAAATAGACCCGGATGCAGCAGCAATAGTCCGAATCATTTTTGAGAAAGCTATTGCTGGCTTCAATACTACGGAAATAGCCGCTCACTTAAATGAAAATAAACTGCCGACACCCTGGGTTTATAATCAGACGCATCATAATTGGAAATTGGCAAGTTTTAATACAAAGATGGAAGAACGATTATGGGATTGTGCAAAGGTTAGAAATGTACTCGTTCGTTATGATTATACCGGAGCTATGATAATGGGCAGAACGAAGGTACTGTTCATTGGTAGCGGAAAAAAAGTAAATCAACCAGAATCAGAATGGACGATTGTTGAGGGGATCAATGAAGCGATTGTTACTCATGAGGAATATGAACAGGCGGCATTAGCCATTCGACCTCAAAAAAAGCGTGATTACAGCATAGAGCAGTCTTATCCATTGAAGGGAAAGGTGTTCTGCGGAAATTGCAATCGCAGACTGAACTACTCTGTAACGACATACAAGGAGATATTTGTCTGCAGGAGTGGACGGCAGATCGGAAAACACTCAAAATGTTGTAAAGACGAATACTCTGTACAGCATATCGAAAAAGTGGTTATGCGAGCGCTCAAGGAACTGATTTCAACTCTGCAGTGGCTTGGCGTAAAAGCGGGAGCGATTGCCAAGGATAATATGGTCAAAAGTAAAGCACGTCAGATGAATGTCGGCTTGGAGATAGAGAAGCTCAATGCAGAAAAAATCCGGTTGTATGAACGGTATGCTGAACAGATGATTTCAAGAGAAATGTATATTCAGAAAAAGCTGGAACTGACAGAACAGCTTCATATTCTGGAAGAATCAAAGGCGGAACAGAAAAAGACATTTTCAGAACAGAGCGAATTGTGGGAGACGGCTTCTGATCTGACCAGTCTTGCCAGAGGATTTAGTGGAGAGGAAAAGATTTCCCGCAAAATTGTTGAGGCATTCATCGCAGGTGTTCGGGTCCATAATGAGAATAAAATTGATATTGAATTTCTGTTTGAAGATGAAATACAAAAATTAATGAACTGTATCAAGAATAGTGAAAACGAGGATACAGACAGTGTGAAAGGTGTGATCTGATATGAAATTGTTGACGAAAAGTATCCTGCCCATTGCGGCGATCCTGCTGATAGCCCTGCTGGGGCAGTATATCTACATAGTAGACGGACAGATTGATCTGTTCCGGTTGTGCATGGTGTTTGGAGTACCGTTTGGCATTCCGTATATGCTCTTTGTGCTTCCCATAGGCGGGAGCATATCGAGGGGCATCGGTATCCTTGCGCTGAATGCGATTGTTGGGGCAATGTCTGGCTGTGTAATAGCGGCAATCGTTCTGATTCGAGCTGTGGCATATCTGATGGCGGCAATCATCCGAGTGGCAAGAAAAGCAAAGGTATAAAAGCAATCCCATAACCGGCATTCTGATTGGATGACCGATTATGGGATTTTTTATGTCTTATTTTAACTGCTTTCTCAGGCAGTCTTTTATGGTCTGGGCTGTCCTGATAATCAGCTCCAGCTCGTTTGCAGAACAATCGAACAGAACATCACGGAGCATGAAATTCAGTTCCTGGGACTGGAAAGCATCAAGGGCATCCGCTGATGGCGGTGCGGTGTCAATAGAAGCGGCTGGATCGGTGTCTTTCTGAATGATGGTACTGTCATCGACCAGGCGATTCCGCAAATCTGCAATATTGTTCTCTATCGAAAGAAGGGTTTCGTCATTCTCCATAGGAATGGACTGATCCCGTTCAGCGAGATACTGGCTGCGTTTTTTCAATGCCATCATATATGTCAGCAGCTTCTGGTTAATAATGTCGCTTTGGAAGGATAGCTTGAGTGTTCGGTAGTCATATGCTCCGCTTTCGTCCTTTTCTGCTTCAAGGCTAAGAGGAAGCTGTTCGTCCATCTTGAAGATAAGCGTGAGAAGGTCGGATACTGTCTTGATATCAAAGTCCATAAAGGTATTGATACTGACCCCTAATGCGTCAGCAATCTTCAAAAGCTGGTCTGGTTTTGGGTTTCTGTCCCCCTGTTCGTATTTTCTTATGGTGCTTATGTTGATTCCGGAAAGCTCTGCCAGCGTTTCTGCTGTCATTTTGTGAGCGGTTCGGAAGTAGCGGATTTTATCTCCAATATTCATAGGCTGATCTCCCTTGCTGAATTGACCTTATCTTATATAGTATATCACATCCCAAAGAAAAATCCACAAAAGTATCAAAACAATTGTTGACAACCACATTTGTGATATATATAATAATGGTGTACCACAAAAGTGCAACTAAGAAAATGATTGTGGCACAAAAGTAGGCAAGGTGGTGATACTTAGATGACACATAACGCCTTCCGGGTGAGTGATTTAGAGTGGTGCGGTTGGCGTATGTGTCACATAAGTAAACCAACGAAAAAACGACAGATTGACGAACAATGGAGGTAACAGTATGGCAGAATTGGTATTTGGTATCGACCACGGAAACGGAAATATGAAGTCTGAAAATGTGTGTGTTCCCTGTGGTCTGGTGAAGTATACATCTGAACCGGGGCGGTTTATGAATGAGGATATTTTGGAGTATAAGGGAATGTATTACACCCTGTCCGAGAGCAGGATGCCCTACAAGTCAGACAAGTCCTCGGACAAGGATTACTTCATTCTTACTTTGTTTCTTCTGGCAAAGGAAGCGCAATGCAGGGGGATCAACCTGAATGGAAAAGATGTGGTATTGGGCGTGGGTGTTCCGCCTGCGGATTTCAGCCAACAGGCCAGCAGATTCAAACGATACTTCATGGATGAAGCAAAATATGGGGTAAGTTTTAAGCTCAACCGCACTCCGATTACCTTCTATCTGAAGGATGTGCAGGTCAGCCCTCAAAACTTCGCTGCGGTATTCTGCTACAAGGCTTCGCTGTTCAAGCAGTACCGCACTGTGAACTGTATTGACATCGGGGATGGTACGGTGGATTTGCTGGTGATTCGTAAAGGTCAGCCGGATTTGTCGGTTCGGGTGAGTGAAAGAATGGGTATCGCCGTTCTCCGGTCGGAGATTGCAAACTCCATTCAGCAGAACTTCGGGCTGCAGCTTGAACCTTCCGATGTTGAGCAGGTGCTGATGCACGAGCCGACGGTACTGGATAAGCAGGTAGTTGACGAGGTTCACCGCATGGCAGATGAATGGCTCAACCGGATTGTTAATAAGCTGCATACCTATGTGCCGGATTTTAGAATCAACCCGACGGTGTTCCTGGGCGGTGGCAGTCAGGTACTGCATGAGCAGATTGAAACCTCACCGGACTTTAAGTTCATTGAGTTTATCGACGATATTAAGGCAAATGCCATTGGCTATGCCATGCTGGTGAAGGCAAGGCAGAAAAAGCAGTAAGGGGGCAGGCATATGGGTCGAACGAGAATTGTCCTCTTATTCAATGACGAAAATGCCGATCAGAAGGAGGTCTGCGATTATCTGAAATCGCAGCCTCGTTCAAAAACAGCACTGGTGACGGAGCTGGTTCAGGCATGGCTTAGAGCCAAAGAAGGCGGCTCCCCCGTGTATGCGGGTGAACCGGCAGAGAATATCGGTCAGTCCATCGAGGTATTGAAGTTGCAGATTACCGAGGAATTGCTGCAGGATAGAAGTTTTATCCAGAAAGTGACGGAGCGCATTTCCTCTCAGGTCCCGGAGAGAGGGTGTTCTGATGATGCGGATTGTCCAGAGGAAGAAACCGGGATGGGCTTTGATTTTGATGAAGATATGCTTCTGAGCGGAATGTCCATGTTTGAAACGCAGATTTGATGGAAAGGAAGTGGCAATTATGAAGCTGGTTAGAAAAAGCATCCTTCCGATTGTGGCTCTCATGATGATTGCAGTATTGGGAAAGTGTATTTATATGGTAGACGGTCAGATTGACCTGTTCCGCCTGTGCATGGTCTTCGGAGTGCCGTTCGGGATTCCCTATATGCTCTTTGTGGTTCCCATCGGTGGAGGAGTTTCAAGGGGGATCGGTATCCTGGCATTGAACGTGATTATGGGTGCTCTGATCGGTTGTGTGGTTGCTGCCATTTCCGCAGTCAAAGCGGTGGGATACCTTGCGTATATTGTGGGGACGGCTTTAATGCGAAGAACAGGGAACAGAGTCCCTTACTAAGAAGAGAATAGGAGAAGATAGATAGACAGGTAATCCCTTAGTCGGCAAAAGTCGATTAAGGGATTTCTTTTCGTAAAATAGTAAAACCGCCATAGCTAATCAGCCATAGCGGGATCATGCTTCATCCTTAAATGCAAGGATATCATTCGGGGTGCAATTTAATATGCGGCAGATCTTTTCCATGGTCAGCGCTGTGATGTTTCGGTTATGCCGGAGCTGATCCATGGTGCGTTTGTCAATGCCGTTATCTATCAAAACATACTGGGACTTTCCCTGCTTCTTCAGCGTTTCCCAAAGTGGGCTGTAATCCAGCATTTCTCTACCTCCGTTTCGTGCGGACACAAATATACAAAATAATTATATGGGTCAAAAATATTAAAAAATAGGTGAATGTATTCACCCAATGGTGTATAATAGAAATGATACCTGCTAACGGTTAGGCAAAAACGATGGTACAGCGTGGTATCAATTTATACGAAATGAGGGAAGTTTTATGGAAATTATTAAGACGGACGAAAAGAGGAAGCAGTTGATCTATGAGCTGATGACCGGGCTTTATGATCTGGAGCAGGTGCAGTTCCCGGAAAGCAAGCTGGTGGAGAACGAGTATGAGGATGGAAAGCTTTGCAGTGAACTGTATAGCCGTGTTTATGATGCCAATGTACGTTTGTGTGAACGTCTGGGTGTCGAGGAGGACACGGATGTGAATATTATTATTGACAGTATGAATGAGATTACTCGTATTCTTGCCATGAAAATGTATGACTATGGAGCAAACAGGGAGATGTTCGACCAGAAGTAATCTGGCGGGAGGAGAGATGGAGCGTAGAAAAGAAACGAGCTTTCAGAGGTGGTGTTTTAGAAGAAAACTGGATGTGCTTTACTATTGGTCGGGTCTGCAGCTTGCCGTATTCAATGCGTATCTATATATTCGGTACATAGTGAAGTACCATCGCAGACCGAGAAGAAGATCAAGAGAGGAAGCAGAAAGAGTTGTAAAGCAAGTAATGGAGCAGTACAAAGAACATAATGAGCAGTAAAAGGAATGACCGCTGTGTCAAGTGATAATATCACCTGTGCAGCGGTCTTTTACCTATCAATATAGGGGCCTTCCTCTGGTTGATATAATATTGTTGCCGCAGAAAGGGGGTGAGAACATGGATTCAGAAGAAAAGAATTTGGATATGGCTGACCCATCCACTGACCCGGAGCCGCAGAAACCTGTTGTTCAGGTGCGCAAAGCCAAAAAGAGGAAAAGCAGCAGGGCAAAAAGAGAATATGAAGTTCAGGTCATTCCTGCAACCAAGGGTGTAACACCCGTTGGTGAAGTAGCACCGGTAAAGAGAGTAGCAGCGTATTGTCGTGTCAGTACCGACCAGGAAGCGCAGTCAAGCAGTTATGAGCTGCAGGTGCAGCACTATACGGAGTACATCGGTGCGCATGAGAATTGGGTACTGGCAGGTATTTATGCTGACGAGGGCATTACGGGGACACAGCTTAAACACCGGGATCAGTTCTTGAAGATGATTGCGGATTGTGAAGCAGGCAAGATCGACATGATTATCACCAAGTCCATCAGCAGATTTGCGAGAAATACAGTTGACTGTCTGACCACCATCCGAAATCTCAAGGCTTTGAAAACACCTGTGGAGATTTATTTTGAGAAGGAGCGGCTCTATTCTCTGGATGAAAAAACCGATATGGTGCTGAGCCTGATGGCTTCCATTGCGCAGGAAGAATCCAGGAGCATTTCTGCCAACATCCGATGGGCAATCAAGAACCGTATGAAAAGCGGCACACAGAAGATTCCAACATCGGGATTGCTAGGGTATGACAAGGATGAAGATGGCAATATGGTCATCGTTGCCCAGGAAGCAGAGATCGTCAGAACCATCTATAAGAGCTTTGTGCAGGGCGTTCATCCCAGCCTGATCGCTATCAGACTGAACGGCCTTGGGCTGAAAACCGTGTATGGGAATGACTGGTCAGGAAATTCCGTCCGAAATATCCTTCGTAATGAGAAGTATTGCGGAGATGTTCTGATGCAAAAGACGATCACGGTGGATTATCTCAGCCATGTATCCAAACCGAACGAGGGTGAAGCAGAGCAGTATTACATTGCTGATCACCATGATGCCATCGTCAGCCGGGAAATGTGGGACAAAGCACAGGAGCTTCTGGAAAAGCAGAGCTGGCAGAAGTGGAAACGGCGGGAACAACAGCGCCTGATGCCTGTGCGAACCGGCTTGTTGAAAGGATTTATCTCCATCAGCGGAGATTGGAAGGTTGTGTCCCTGACCCGATTATTGACCGCCAGTAAAAAGGTTCTGGGGGAAGAAACAGTAGTTACAGAAAACAGTATTACAGAGAATAAGGAAAGCGAGGAAATGATTATGTCAGAATTAGCAGTTTTAGAGGGATTTGAGGTTGTAGAGCTGGAGCAGTCTACGGGGGACTCCGTAATGACGCTGACTTCAACGAATTTGAAGTTCAACAAGGCAACAGCGGTTGAATTGGGGTATCCTTCTTATGTCCGGATGCTCACTAATGCGGCCACAAGGCAGATCGCCATTCAACCGTGCAAAGAGAACACAAAAAACGCAGTAGAGTTCAGCAAGGATAAGGAAAAGCAAAATTATGCTGTGGTTGTAAAAGTTCCTGCTCTGCTGACCGCAGCCCGAAAGATGGCAGATTTAGGAGAAGATGCTGCATCTATGAGCTTCCGTGGAGTGCTTTATCCCAATGATAATGTGATTATCTATGACCTCTCCAAAGGCGAACCTGTGAAGCGCAGAGGGAAACGTAAGCCGAAAAATAATGAGGAAGAAAAGGGTCAGGCAGCAGAAGAATAAAGTGCATCTTTGGTCAAGATAACGTGCAAATATAGTTCGTAAAAAGTGGTAATCCCTTAATCAGCATTGAGCTTATTCAATGTTGGTTGAGGGATTCTTTTTGTTTTGGCGGGATACATCTTTGGGGTGTCAGAATTGCATCTTTTTTCAATCAGAAAAAACATGGAGAGAGGAAATTGTGTAAGGATTTCCGGGAGAGAATTTTTTCGTCAAAATTCACAGAAAATCTATCAGATTTTTGGAGTGCATCTTTTGGGGAGAAGCAGACACACTTTGCCCCAAAACTGACTTTTCGGTGCGGAGTGAGTGAAAAGCAGGTTTTGCGTAATAGTTGCATTTTTTACGAAAAATGTTCTCTATAAATTTTAGCAAAGAAGTGAGCAGAAACAAAAAAAGATTCCGTCCAGAGGACGGAATGAAGAAAAGCGAATTATCAATAGATGTAGAAAGTTATTTGGCAGATATGGAACGTTTAGGGAGTGACACGGGACGAAAAAAGCCTGAATTTGCAATGGTTTTTCGGTATTTTGCATCTATTTACATCTTTTTGCATTTGAAATTTTTTTGTTGTTCCTATCTTGACATTAGGAAGTCATCACTTGTGCATATACTTATTCTGCATCTGCCAGTGTTATCACTCATGTGGGGGCAAAGGTAGTTCTTGTAGATTCAGGAAAGGACTCTTTCCACATATGATTAAGCACGAGAATTACAAGGTGATTGAGGATAAGTATAGGAAATAATTTATAGGGATTTCAAAAGAAGATGGCTACTTGAAGTATTCAGATGTTACATCAGGAATTGTGGTGAATTTAAAAGTTAAGGGACAAGCTTTTCCAACAATGAATTCAGTTTATATGGTAACTGAAAGTGTAAAGTTTAAAAGTAAAAAAGTTGAATTTGACTTCTTGACATAGGCTAAAAAAGAGTAGCAATAATGGAAAATACAGCAATGGGAAGTATTGTTAGAGTTAATTATAACTCAGATAATCCGGCTTAAGCTTACCTTACAGACAATGTTAGCAAGGCTAATGTTTAAATCGTAAAAGAGAAAATGAATAACAAGGTTTTTGTAATTTTGCAAAACACCAAAGAAATCTGATATAGTACAATAAAACTTGACACCTCATGCTCGAAAAAATATAATATTTTTTATGAAATAATTCCCCACCTCAAAGGCGGGGAATTATTATTGCGAACATACTACTCACCATAAAAATAGTAGGTGTTCGACTTTTCAAAGATTGGTGGAGGCGAGGAGAATCGAACTCCTGTCCGAAAACCTATTCCCATAACCTTCTCCGAGTGCAGTTTGCCGTTTAAAATTCCTGCATGGCATCGCTGACAAACAAGCTATGCCAATTAGTAGCCTTTGTTACACAAACGGCTTAAAGGCGTAGACCGAATGCGTTCACCACTAAGTGACGCCGATTAAAGACCGTGGTACTTCAATAACCGACGGCGGCTGCCTTAGGCAGCTGCTAAAACAGAATTTTCGTCTGCGTTTAAAATTTAGGTTGCGACTTTTAAAGTGTTTTCGCCCACACTACTCGCTAATCATGGTGCAAAGTCCCCGTCGAAACCTTTACGCCCCCATATTTACTTTGTGTAATTATATATTATATTATATATTTTATAAATTGTCAATACCTATTGCTTACCATTTTCGCCAGAGTTTTATAACTGTGCTAATTTGATATTGCAATTTAGTAAAAAATATTTTGTAAAAAACAGGACAAGTACTTGACAAATTAAAAATAAAGTGTTATTATAATTATACCTCAAAAGAGGGTTATTTTTTTGTGTACAAATTTTGCACAAAAAATACCCAAGATAGTGAGGGAGGCTAATGTCTGTTTACCTTAATAACAGACTATTTAATAATAGGAGGTGCCGAAAGTGAGAGTCAAAATTACACTGGCTTGCACAGAATGCAAACAGCGAAACTACAACACCATGAAAAACAAAAGGAATGACCCAGACAGACTCGAGATGAATAAGTACTGCAGGTTTTGTAAAAAGCATACTCTGCATAANGAAACAAAATAGGAGGGAATTATGTCTAAAGCTATAGAAAAAANAGCNAAAGAAAAGGCAACAAAAAACCCACCTGCTAAACCTGCTAAAAAGAAAAGGTCTATTCTCAAATTTTTTAAAGATGCTAGGGCTGAATTTAAAAAAGTAGTGTGGCCTACAAAAAAATCAGTAATTAACAACACTATTGTTGTTTTAGTTATGATTGTTGTAAGTGCACTTGCTGTATGGGGATTAGATTCTTTATTCCTGTTCATAAATAAGCTGCTTATGGGTCAGGTTTAATCAAAAATTATTTTAAGGGGATGTATTATGTCAGAGGCTAAGTGGTATATACTTCACACTTATTCAGGATATGAGGACAAGGTTGCTAGAAATATTGAAACAGTTGTGGAAAACCGTAATCTTCAGCACTTAATCGAAGAGGTTAAAGTGCCTGTTTTAATAGAAAATGAAGATAGAAATGGTAAAGTACATGAAGTCAAGACAAAGCTGTTTCCATGCTATGTCTATGTGAAGATGGTTATGACTGATGAATCTTGGTATATCTGCCGTAATACTAGAGGTGTGACAGGATTTGTAGGTCCTGGCTCTAAGCCTATTCCTCTTACAGAAGCTGAAGTAGCTAATCTCGGAGTAGAAAAGCTTCCAACAGAATTATCGTTTAAAAAAGGCGATATTGTTACCATCGTTTCCGGCGCTATGGAAGGATTTGAAGGCGTGGTGCAGGAAATCGATGAAGCAAATGGTACAGTTCAGGTTGCTGTTTCACTATTTGGTCGTGAAACACCAGCTACTCTTGAATTTTCAGCTGTTAAAAAAATTGATTAGGATTTATTGTTTTGTTATTTTAGGTAAAGTAGTTTGAAAGATATCTTTCAAACATGATTTTGTGCTTACAAAATCAATTTTAGGAAGGATGGATAAAAATGGCTCAAAAAGTTACAGGCTATATAAAGNTGCAAATCCCCGCTGGTAAGGCAACACCAGCACCACCGGTTGGTCCTGCCTTGGGACAGCATGGTGTAAATATTATGGCTTTTACAAAAGAATTTAATGAAAGAACAAAAAATGATATAGGTCTTGTTATTCCTGTTGTTATCACTGTTTATGCTGACAGAAGCTTTTCATTTATAACAAAGACACCGCCGGCNAGTGTTCTTATTAAAAAGGCGGCTAAGATTGAAAAAGGCTCTGGTGTTCCCAATAAGAATAAGGTAGCTAAGCTAACTAAGGAGCAGGTTAAGGCGATAGCTGAGCAGAAGATGCCTGACCTTAATGCAAGCTCAATTGAATCCGCAATGGCTATGGTAGCTGGAACGGCACGTTCTATGGGAATTGAAGTAGTTGATTAATAATAATGTGGGAGGAGAAATCCGACGAACCACAAGGAGGAATATATGAAACACGGTAAAAAATATACTGACAGCACAAAGCTTGTCGATAGAACAAAATTGTATGAACCTAGTGAGGCATTAAAACTCACAGTTGAAACAGCTAAAGCAAAGTTTGATGAAACGGTTGAAGCTCATATTCGTCTAGGTGTTGATTCACGTCATGCTGACCAGCAGGTAAGAGGCGCAGTAGTTTTGCCAAATGGTACTGGTAGAAAAGTAAGAACTCTTGTTTTCTGCAAAGGTGATAAGGTAAAGGATGCTGAGGCTGCCGGTGCAGATTATATCGGTGATGAATCAACTATCGCTAAAATCAATGGCGGATGGATGGATTTTGAAGTGGTTATTGCTACTCCTGATATGATGGGTGTTGTAGGACGCCTTGGTAAGGTTTTGGGCCCACGTGGTCTTATGCCTAACCCTAAGGCAGGTACAGTAACCCCTGATGTTACAAAAGCTATTACCGAGGCTAAGGCTGGTAAGATTGAATATCGTTTAGATAAGGCTAATATTATTCACTGTCCTATCGGAAAGGCTTCGTTTGGTGCTGAAAAGCTTGAAGAAAACTTTAATACCTTGTTAGAGGCTATTGTTAGAGCAAAGCCATCTGCTGCAAAGGGAACTTTTATTAAATCATGCACGGTTGCATCTACAATGGGGCCTGGCGTTAAGGTTTCTACTGTTAAATATTCAAGCTAGTGCTTGACATATTTATTTTCTTGTGTTATTATTGTAAATATTGAGTTTTTCTCAATTATTTAATAAATACTGTTCTAAAGACCGCAGGTATCACTAGTGATGTAAGCCTTGTCGCCTGCCGAGGAATGGGAAGTAAGTTTGAATTATTACACCCTTTTCTCAATGGAAAGGGTTTTTTCTTCCTTTAGATACAGTAAAAATCAGTGAAGGAGTGAAATGATGCCCAGTGAAAGCGTTTTAGCGAAAAAACAAAAGTATGTTGATGAACTGGCTGAAAGGCTGAAAGCAGCAGCAAGTGGTGTAATTGTCGATTATAAGGGAATTACTGTTGCTGATGATACTGCATTGCGTAAGGAATTACGTGAAAACGGTGTGGAGTATTTTGTAGTTAAAAACTCCCTTTTAAAGCGTGCAGCTGAAAAAGCAGGAATTGAAGGCGTTGATGCTGTGCTTACTGGTACTACTGCCATTGCATTATCGAGTGAAGATATTATTATCGCACCAAAGATTTTGCAAAAGCGTGTAGAGGATAGCAAGGAACAGTTTAAAATCAAGCTTGGCTTTGTTGAAGGCAAGACTATTTCTGCTGAAGAAGTTAAGCAGTATGCTAAGCTGCCAAGCAAGGAAACATTGCTTACACAGCTTGTTTACACATTGCAATCGCCTATTCAAAAGCTTGCAATCGCTATTAGTGAAATTGAAAAACAACAAACCGCATAGGCGAAAATATTATTTGATTATGGAGGAAATTTAAAATGGCTTCAGAGAAGATTTTAAAGTTTATTGAAGAAGTTAAGACACTTTCTGTTTTAGAACTTAACGAGCTTGTTAAAGCTCTTGAAGAAGAATTTGGTGTATCCGCTGCTGCTGTTGCAGTTGCTGGTCCTGCTGTTGGTGGTGCTGCTGCAGCTGAAGAAAAGTCTGAGTTTGATGTAATTCTTTCNAGCTTTGGAGATGCTAAGATGGCTGTAATTAAGGNTGTTAAGGAAATTACAGGTCTTGGTCTTAAGGAATCTAAAGAGCTTGTTGAGGGCGCACCAAAGCCAATTAAAGAGGGCGTTTCTAAGGCNGAGGCTGAAGAAATTCAGAAGAAGCTTGAGGATGCAGGCGCTAAGGTTGAGCTTAAGTAGTTTTTANTGTGAATAATTTTATGAACCTTCCTTTTGTATTTACATATAATACAAAGGGAGGGTTTTTATTATGACAATACAAAATAGATTAAAAAATAAAATAATGGC
>JGI24708J26588_10000026_pt1 | contig 98302 bp, 85 predicted proteins | sample BioPla1DNA2_FD_26588 | JGI IMG/M metagenome (IMG submission 26588) | reverse complement strand
ATTCTCCCATAATTCCGCCTCCGATTTCTGAGCTTTCTTTCGCTCTTTCCATCTTAGCAGATTGTCTAAAATTCTAACATGCTCCCATAGGCAACAAAAAAATTGAGTTTTATCTTCACAAATTATTCTTACAACATCNAACCTGACCACTTAACTATCAAATACAACCTTTAAGGGCTTCTTTCCGCAAAGTAAAAAAAATCTATTTTTTCTAAATGGGTCTCATACTATATATGCTACAAACCTTGATATATAAGGCTTTTTCTCATACTCATTCTTTCACCCTTGAAATAATGTTACGCAATCAATGATTTCTTCAAAGTAGGCTATTTTTGCTCCTGCGCTTCGTTTTTTATTGCATTTAATATTTGGGTGTTTCTTTTTTCAATACAATCATTTAATTTATTTAAATAACTTAAAAAATCTTCTTCCTTATCTGGCAGATTGTAATTACTAAAACTATGACCTTTCCAGAACACTATAGGCTTCTTTTTATCATCTATGTAATCAGACAAATAGTTTTTACAAATAAAATCATGCCACTTTTTAAACTTTTCCAGCCATTGTTTACAGTGCTTTACCGAATCATTATCATTGAAAAGTAACTCTTTTAGCGCATCATCACAGTTATCGCATCCTTTACAGTTATCTTTATGCTGATACCACTCCCAAATCTTTAGCATTGTTAAATCCCAAAAGTCATATTTAGCCATCTCGCTAGCGCGCCCCACATTAAATCCAGTTGGGACAGGGATCATATTTCCAATAGTATGATGATTCTTTGCTAACCTTTCTATCTCATCTTTGATATGTTTGTTGTCTGAAAAGTTTTTAATATAATGCTTATATGTATTTGTAAAAGAAGTCATCACATCTCCTCGATAGTACTCTTTAACATGAGGGGTGTTATCAACTATCAATTGATATTTATATTCTCTAGTATAACAAATATTCGTTTTAAAGACATTTGTAAATGGTATTATCTCAACTAAATTCCCTTCACCTTTTTTCGCGATGCAACAATTCAATAAATCCTTAGTGCTTATTCTTTTATATTGTTTTGTTGGTCTCTTACATTTCTTCAAAAACTCAAACGTTTTATTATATATAAACACAGCCAAATTACATACATCGCAATCAATGCCATATACACTATTTTCATCCACTTTATATGACTTATATTTTACCCATTTATCAAGATTGCTATCGTTCTCATTAAACTTCAGCAAATTTGAAAACTCATCTTTCATATCGTATAAAATAGGATTGCCTTCATAATCAAATAATTTTCTTGTTTCCATACTATTTTCACGCAAAAAATTTCTCCTCCTTTTACCCCTCTACATCCAACCTGCTCTCACAACCCTGTATTATTAAAAAAAACATCAGTTCTGCTCTGTCGTTGACCCCTGACATCTGACCTGCTCTGTCGTGAAGCACCGACATCTAATCCGCTCTGTCGCACTCAAAATCGGACTCTTTGACTTGTTTCCGAGAACCAAAAAATGTGCATATTTTTAAGTCAATATTTTTATCCTTAAAATCTCAAAAGCCCTTATTTACAGCCTTTTCAGCCATACTACTTTTCATCCCTTGTTATCATTACTACGCTCTCCACGTGACTGGTCCATGGAAATAAGTCTACTGGTTGAACTTCTTTTATTCCATAGCCATTGGCAGCAAGATGTTTCAAATCTCTTGCTAAAGTTGAGGGATTACAAGATACATACACTATCCTTTTTGGGAGCATATCTACCATAGTTTCCAATAGTGCTATATCACAACCTTTTCTTGGTGGATCTACAACTACAACGTCAGCTGTTATTGATTTTTCATACAGCTTTGGCACAATATCTTCAGCTAATCCACAAANAAATTCTGCATTTGAAATATTATTGATTTTTGCATTTTGCTTTGCAGCCTCTATAGCTTCTGAAACCACCTCAACACCGATAACTCTTTTTGCTCTCTGTGCAAGAAATAATGAAATGGTGCCTATACCGCAATATAGGTCAAATACCGTTTCTGTACCAGACAGTTGTGCAAATTCAACTGCTTTTTTATAAAGTATCTCAGTCTGTATAGGATTTACCTGATAAAAAGACAATGGGGGTATGTGAAATGTTAACCCACCAAGATTATCTATTAGAGTTTTAGCTCCATAAATGGTTTTTACTTTATCGCCAAGTATTACATTGTCAGTTCTTTTATTTATATTTAGTATTATGCTTTTAACTTCAGGAATTCGGCATACTATATTTTGTACTAGCTTATCAAGTTTTGGTACTTTCGCATCTGTTACAACCAGTATAAGCATTATGTCATCAGTAGAATAGGAAACGCGGGTTATTATATGGCGAAGGATGCCTGTCCTTGTGTTCTCGTCATAAATAGGTATCTCTAGGTCTTTTATGATATCCATTACAACATTTTTTGTAGTTTCGCTTCCCACATGCTGTATCCCGCAACTATCAGAATCAATGATAGTATGACTACGTTTTGCGTAAAATCCCGATATAGGACCGTTGCTATCCATACCCACGGGATACTGAGCTTTGTTTCTATAATTCATCGGCTTTTCCATACCAATAACGGGATTTACATGAATCCCTTTAAATCCGCCTATTCTTTCAAGATTATCCTTAACAACTTCATGCTTAAACCTAAGCTGCATATCATACGTCATATGCTGAAGGCTGCATCCTCCACACCTTTTATATACCTGACAAAACGGTTCACAACGCTCAAGACTTTTGGTTATCCATTTTTCTACTCTAGCTATGGCATAATTTCTTGCAACTTTAATTATCTTTGCAATGACTCTTTCGCCTTTTATTGCACCTTGCACAAAAACTGCAATGCCTTCCACTTTTCCAACTCCCATTGCTTCGTGCGTCATGCCTGTTATATCAATTTCAAATATATCATTCTTCTTCATTAATACAACTCCAGTTCAATTACGATTAAAATATACATGTTTAGTATACCACTAATGGTAGCATGATTTATTAAATTCTTACTAGAGATAGAGGACTTATTTATTAGGCTGCCACTTTGTAGCTAATCATGCATCCTGCAAAGTTGCGTATATATGTATAATTTGTACTCTAGACCATGCTTTCTGGAGCTCTGGGAATTGTCAGTTTAGCACATGTAGAAGACGGGCGCCGCGTATATATGAGCTTCTTCAAAACCGATTCAGTACTTATGTCTAATTCTTTAAGAGCACAAAAGAACCGTCCCTCTGTGTTCTGTGTTATAGGATTTTTTCAATTTCGTTGGCAGGCATAGGTCTATAGTAATAATATCCCTGCACCTCATCGCAAGAGTGTTTTACTAGAAAGTCAAGTTGGGTTTTTGTTTCAACACCTTCTGCAATAACCTTTAAACCCATAATTTTTGCAAGATGAATAATAGCCCTTACAACTGACCGATCCTTTTCTGTTTCCTCTATACCTCTAATGAATTGTATATCCAACTTAATGCGATCAACAGGTAAGCTCTTCAGCCGCCTGAACGAAGAATATTCAATACCAAAATCATCTATTGTTATTGTTACTCCAAGGGCTTTCAATTGGGTTAGTATATCAATAAGATTATCTGCATCATTATCAAAAATACTTTCTGTTACCTCTAGCTCTAAGTATTGTGGGGGCAACCCTGTCTTTACTATAATATTCTTTACTTCTTGTACGAAACCTTCGGTTTTCAACTGGTGAACTGATATGTTTACAGCTACCTTCATTTCGGGATAACCCTTTTCATGCCAAATTCTATTCTGCCTGCAAGCAGATTCCAAAACCCAATTTCCAATTGTGTTAATCAGCCTGGTTTGCTCGGCTAATGGAATGAATATTTTAGGACTTATTATTCCTTCCTCAGGAAGCCACCATCTAGTTAACGCCTCAAATCCAACTATGTTTTTTGTTTCAAGATCAATCTGAGGTTGATAGTAAACTACCAGCTGTTCTCTTTCAATTGCGCGATACAGTTTGTTCGTCAACTCCATTTTCTCTAAAACAGTATCTTTCATCTCTTTGGAGCAAAATAGAAATTGGTTTTTTCCCAACTCTTTTGCATTATACATTGCAGTATTTGCATTATTAATTAATATCTCATAATTTTCCCCATCATATGGATATAATGAAACACCTGCGCTAACTGTAATGAAAAACTCACGATCATCAATTTCAATAGGTTGACAAATAACATTAGTTAGTCTATGCATGATGTTGATGGCCTCATCTATATCAGAAAGCTGGTTGAGCATTATAAAGAATTCGTCGCCACCGAAATTTGCTACCAAATCCTGATCGCTAGTATTTTTCGTAAGTATATCTGCAACTTCAAGAAGAACTTTATCACCAATATCATGCCCCATTGTGTCATTAATTGATTTAAATGAATCAATGTCCATGGATACAACTGCAATAATCTGTTCAGTCATTTCAGCGTTCTCAATTTCCTCTTGCAAGCGAATTTTAAACAGAGTGCGATTGGGAAGCTTAGTTACCTGATCGTAATATGCAAGAAATTTATTTTCTTCTTCAGTCTTAATTTTAAACAGCATATCCGAAACCATTCTAGCCACAATTTCTATAAAATCTGAAGAATCCAGCTCCCATTCCCATAATGGTTTTGATGAATTAAACCCGAGCATTCCAATAATTCTGTCTTTTTCTTTTAATGGCAGACTAACCATGCCTCTAATATTATGTTCATCAAGACGCTTTTTGAACCTTTCTGCCACTTGCGGCAATATTTGCGTATCATGTAGCTTTACTACTCCTTCAGTTTCAAAAAGTTTAAACACTCTAGGAACCGTCTCGGTATCAAACACTTCAAAACCCCTGCGGCAAGTTATTGCTCCGTCTGCTGTCCACTCACAAATATATTCGGGTTTTAGCAAATCTTTTTCATATAATACAATATATGCATTTTCAGCTTTAATAAACTCTCCGCATTTCTCAAGTACAGTATATAGTACTTCGTCTTTATTCCAATCTTCGGTAGAAATAAATTCGCTTGTTATTTCATACAGAAGGTTCTCTTTCACATTATGATATGTATTTTCTTTAATACTTACGCTATAGATATTGTTTACAAATATAGCTAATGCGCCTGAAATAATTGTAAATATAAGTCCGAGAAGATAATGCGACATGGTAACTTGAACTATAACAGAGGGTGCTATTGCCATTGCCATTATTTGTGTCATAATTGATGTAGTGAATATGGAATATACTTGAATACGATTATTAAATAATATACATATGAAAAGTAATAAAACCACAAATGCCCAAACGATAAGACTTCCATATTCAATATATCGTAAGGTTATTGCAGGAATACTTAAGGAACAAACCATAACAACTAACATTTCTTTGAGAATAAAATTTAGCTTTGAGTTGTCAACTACAAGAATGATTACTCCTGAAATGAGCAAGAATAAACTGAACTCATAAGCATTAGGTATACCTGCAAACTTTTGATAAATAAAATTGAAAATGCTTGCTATAGCATACCCATAGCCCAAAACCTTATATAGATAACGATAGCCGCCTTTATTACCAAATAATCTGTTGTTTGGTTCTGAATCCATTGTTCTATTACGATTTACTGCATAACCAATTGCTCCACACGGTATTAATGCAAAAATAACAGCATATCTCGGAAGAGTTATATTCAAAATGACAGGTATTATATATGATAAGGTTCCAAGTAGATAGGATATAATGTAACCTACTGCTAAAACCTTTAGCAGATAGCGTTTGTTTTCATCTTGTAATCTCTTTCTTGTTGAAAACAATACCACTAAGTTTACAACCATGAATCCAATAGAATATACATAATATAGATAATCCCATATATCATAATTAACGACACCAACCCACCCATAATTTGTATAAGTAAAACTATCTGCATTTTTGCCCATGAGTGGGAGAATTGTAAATGCAAAGAGCATCACTAAACCTGGTGAATATAACATTAAATAAAGACACCATTTTTTTATGATTTTTTCTTTTCCGGTAAGTATTAGCGTAAAGTGCAATAACAGTCCAGGTAATAGTCCCCATCCGATCGGAGCTAGTAGATGTCCTATCATTGCAATCTTTTCATTAGCTGCTGCTACAGTAATGGAAAGACCTAAAGACCAAACTGAAAGAGCACAACAAATAATGAATACTAGTTTTTTTGATATACTTTTATTAGCTTCATATGAGGCGTATAATCCATATGTGAATGATATTCCTGCACTTGCTAATAAAATACTTCCCAAAAACATTGAGTATGACATCATAACCCCCCATTATTTATCATGCTCTATAATAGATATTACTATATTTCATATACTAATCATTTTTTATTTCATATACTAATCGCATTGTTATGTTAAATATAATCTTGCTATCTACAGGGAAATATAATATGGATGTTCTGAGGTTTTTATATTTACCAGCCCAGCTGCTGATTAACTCTGCTAAAAACGCATGCACTCACTTTACCCTATTTGAACATCAAGCTAACAACATAACTTAATATATTTCAACATCCTACCCTATATATGCCTTATGATAGGTTTTCTTTCCTTTACGGAGTTTAACACCTTCTTTTAATTGCTCTCTTGAAACGGTGTAATCGATGTCTTGAATCTTTTCATCATTAACTTGTAGTCCACCCTGCATAATCACACGCCGAGCTTCGCTTTTAGAGGATGTTATACCGCATTGAACCATTAAGTCCATAATCTTTATTATACCATCAACTAAATCATCTTCTTTAATTTCAGTAGATGGCATATTAGAATCATCAGTACCTGTAACAAAAAGAGCATGGGAAGCCTTTTGTGCTCCTTGTGCTTCTTCTTCACCATGAATCATCTTTGTCAACTCATAAGCTAAAATTTCCTTTGCCTCATTCAGTTGACTGCCTTCCCATTTGTCCATTTCGTTAATCTGTTCAAGTGGTAAGAAAGTAAGCATACGTAAACACTTTAGAACATCATCGTCACTGACATTTCTCCAATACTGGTAAAAATCAAATGGAGATGTCTTGTTAGGATCAAGCCAAACAGCACCACTTGCTGTTTTCCCCATCTTATTGCCTTCGGAATTCAACAGTAGAGTAATAGTCATAGCATAAGCATCCTTGCCCAATTTACGACGAATCAACTCCTTGCCACCAAGCATGTTCGACCATTGATCATCTCCACCAAACTGCATATTACAACCATAATTTTTAAATAAATAGTAAAAATCATATGACTGCATTATCATGTAATTTAATTCAAGAAATGACAAGCCCTTTTCCATCCTTTGCTTATAGCAATCAGCACGCAGCATATTATTGACTGAAAAATGCGAGCCAATATCACGAATGAATTCGATATAGTTCAATTCTAAAAGCCAGTCTGCATTATTGACCATAATGGCTTTGTCTTTGCCAAATTCAATAAACTTCTCCATTTGCTCCTTGAAGCGGTCACAATTATACTGAATTGTCTCAGGTGTCATCATAGAACGTAAGTCAGTCCTGCCCGACGGGTCTCCAATATAACCCGTTCCACCTCCTATTAGGACTACGGGCTTGTTTCCAGCCATCTGTAAACGTTTCATAAGGCACAATGCCATAAAGTGACCAACATGCAAAGAATCTGCAGTTGGATCAAATCCAATATAAAATGTTGCTTTACCCTCATTAATAAGCTCTCTTATTTTTTCTTCATCGGTAACTTGAGCAATTAAACCACGTGCTACTAGTTCCTCATAAATTCTCATTTTGCACTCTCTCCTTCTCATAACCAAAAATAACGAAAAACCCGCTGCTCCAATTCGGAACAGAGGGTAATATTGTAGTAACTCCTCTGACTTAGAAGTCTTTGACAAAACTTTTTAAAACAAGTGCGTATACACTCGTTCTCGATATTGGGCGAACCCATAACAATTTTTAATAATGCAATTAAAGACATTNTAATAGAATTTACCATAAAAGTAAAGCCCGAAAAAGTTTATCAGTAAAAATTTATTTAATTCTTNAAATTGTAATGAATTTGTATTATAATAGTTACTAGCTTGTAATTATTTCTATAATATTACAAATATATTGTACCATACTAAACAAACAACAAGGATTAAATTAGATCTATTCTTGACAAAATCACAAAAGTAAGCAAAAATTCCATTATTGAAGTTAACAAGCAAAAGTATATTATTATTAAAAAGAAGCAAGCAGGGATTTTATTATTTCATAAGTAAGCAAGCATAAGTTCTATTATTTTGAAATAATAAGAAGAAATATTAATAAACCAAGGAACAAAGGTGAAATCATGAGGAAGAAAAAAGGCAAGGTGCCAAGGACTAAAAAATACGTATCATTAATGATAGTGCCCCACAATTCAAACAAAGTACTTACCTGGAAAACAACCCGTCCTTTCACTAAAATTATATCTTTATTAGCATCGTTTTTGCTCATAATTGTTACACTCTTAGGTTACCTCTCAATGGTTATACGAGAGAACCAGAGCCTACGCAACCAATATAGTTCATTGAATGCATTTTTTGAAGAGCAGCAAGATTTCGTTAAGGCGAACATCTCTACTTTATCCCAAGTGGAGTATCTTGATAATATATCAAAAGACAAATTAGAAGAGTTTAGTTATCAGGTTCAAAATTTAACTGAAAACTATATTGACAAAGAAATGGAAAAAATTACAATAAGTCGTTCATCTATTTCAGAAAACCCCAACAGCTCCTTTATAGGTGAAATATTAGAATTAAAGGCCTTATTGGCATTTCTTGAGGAAGCAGACAAACAAGAAGATGAACTTTTTACTGAACTATCCGACAAAAAGAACGAACTGGAGAATTATCTTAACCATTTGCCTCACTTTTGGCCTACAAAAGGTATTATAGAGTCTGATTATGGAAACCGTCTGCATCCCATTCGTAAAAGATATATGGAACATACTGGTGTAGATATTGGTGGTAAAAAAGGCGCTCCAATATATGCCGCTGCATCCGGTACTGTCGTAGCTGCTGGCAAAAACGGCGGTTATGGCTACTGTGTCGATATTGATCATGGTAATGGTTTAGTAACAAGATATGCTCATTGCTCTAAAATTCTTGTGAGAAAGTGGCAGAAGGTGGGAATTGGGGACAAGATTGCCGAGGTAGGCGATACTGGAATTGCAACTGGTCCTCATCTTCATTTTGAAATATTGTTAAAAGGAACTCACATCGATCCAGTAGTGTTTATTGGTACAAAGAACAATAGCTTTTAGTAGGAACTATACTTTATAAATGAGCTTTGTATTTCGCAAAGTTTTGTGAGTTTTAATGCGAATCTCATAAGTAGTTACTTTGATTTAGGATAAATTAAATTATGTGGAGGCTGGTAAATATGAGAAAACGTAATGTAGCAGCAGTTATGGACACCGTTATTGGGGAACACACAACCTTTACAGGAAAAATTGAGTCTGAAGGCTCTATAAAAGTAGAAGGGCGGGTTGATGGCGATATTAAAGCAGGAGGCGATATAACCATTCTTGCAAATGCCGTTGTCGTAGGAAACATATGGTGCAAAAACATAATACTATCCGGCACTGTTACCGGAAATATTCATGCAAAGGGCACTCTTCATCTTGAATCCACTAGTCGCTTAAAGGGCGATGTGGAAATACATAGTCTTGTTACAGATGAGGGTTCCACTTTCGAAGGAAACTGCAAGATGACTGAACCAACAGCTGACACCGATGACAAGAAAAAAAAATGGGATTTCAAACGAAGTGAACCAACCAAGTCAGTCGTAGAAGAAAAAGAGGGCTAAGCCCTCTTTTTTATACACAAATTATTATTTTTCTTTACTCAAATACTATCAAACTATTCCAGTCCAAGTTGGCAGCAAAAGATTACATTATACTATAGTAAATCCGTACTTTCTGGGTAAAGTGTTCGGTCTCATGCGAGCAAAAGAGTATATAATACTATAGTTAATGATTACTGCTTAATATTTTCCTTTCTGCCCGGCCGATTTAAGAACATAAGAACTGTCATAAGAACATCCATTGCTATCATAGCAACAAATGTCCAAAAATAATATATTGGCTGGTTTAACTTAAACCCTTGCAGTGGTAGTGCCAAGATGAACATAATTGGAACACCTAGAAAAACTGCAAACCCACTGCCAAGTACAAGGTTTTCTGGTACTCTGGATTTCGAATATGGATCAACCTCTCTGAGTAGTGCAATTCCAGTTGTAATTGTTCCAGTCCACATTCCATATAGAGCTGCATTATGTTCAAGTTGTTCTTCGGTATAAATCAACTTACATATAAAATAAGTATGGAACATAGTATATATTCCACCTACAGTAGTGATAATAAGTATAGGCACGAGATTCTCTCTCAATACAGTTATAGAGATTGCAGCCAATGATGCAGTGATCATAAAATCAAATGATGATGCAGAAATCTTTTGTAATAAGTAGTTATCTGCGTAATTTACACGTATGACACGTTTTACCCTCATTTTATCCATGAAAAGACGTATACCAAAGGCAACAACAGTACCTACCAGGAAGTTGAAACCCCATAGCATATCTGAAACTGTTTCTCCAAAAGTACCCAGCGGGACTAAAATCTTTCCAAATGCTACAAGTAATAAGTAAGTCACCAAATATGCTGAACCGATCAAAAATAGTTGAATTGTTAAATCATCGATATGAATACTCTTTGGAACAGAAATTGTGTGCTTTCTTGAAGATTTTTCAATCTCCATATCTTTGACTTCTTGGATACCATATTTCTTCTGATTCTTATAAACTCTTTTCAGTAAGAAGTTAACAAATGGTACCCCACCGATCAATGCCCACAAGAATCCGAAATTTGCTACTGCAAGACCAATATTAGCACCATTAGTAAATCCACTTTCCTCCCACTTAATTCCAATATTTACAGCTTGTCCAGGCCCCTGAGCAAAGCCTAAAGGTAATAACATCCCCATTGGAGGAAACATATCAGGAAAAAAATATTTTGCCAAAATTAACGATATAGCTAATCCCAGTATCCCATGCGACATGTATGTTTTTACTATGGCGTAGCCAGTATTAGCTATATCCTTATTCTTCTTCTTATTTCTATCCTTCAAAGCCAATGCAATAAATCCAACAGCCATAAGGTGTGCTACAAGAAAACCTAGCTCATGCTGAATCCTTTGCAACTGTTCCTCGGTGAGCCATCCAAAGACATATCGGGCAAGTTGAAGACTTATAAATCCTATTGCTCCTGCAAGCATGGAAGTTGGCATCAGATGCCTTTGAAAAATCTTGACTCTTAGCTTTAAAACCGTTGCTAATGCTAAACATGCAGCTATTCCAGAAAAATAAAGCGCAATTGACCATCCGTTTTCCATAACTACTCTCCTATCATTTATTAGTGATTATGTTGCTTAATTCAATTCTTATATCAAAAAATATTGCTATATCGAATCCATTAAGTATATCTTATATTGTTTTCTTAAAGCTTAGTTTCTTCTCAGTACGATTAATTAAGCGCACAATATTCTCTTTATGGCGAACAATTATTAGTGCTACCATAAAAATTCCTAATATTATTAATGTTATAGGTAAATTAAAAATAAACGATATTAGAGGCCAAAAGGCCGCAGCAACGATGGAGCCAAGAGAGACATACCTTGTAAATGCTACTACAATGATAAAGATTCCAAGGCATATAAGCGCGGGTATAGGGCTGATGTATAGCATAACTGTAAAAGTTGTCAATACACCCTTTCCGCCTTTGAAAGAAAAAAAGATGGGCCAATTGTGGCCTATAACTGCTGCAAGACCAGCAAAGTACATTCCAATATATCCGAAAGTCTCGATATTACCAACTAGTAACCCACCAATAACACACGCAATAATACCTTTCAGAATGTCAATAACTATTACAGCAATTGCAGCATTCTTACCTAAGATTCGTAGTGTGTTCGTAGTTCCAGCATTCCCACTACCGTGTTTCCTAATATCCTTTTTATAAAAAACTTTTCCAATAATTAAAGAGCCATTTAAACTACCAAACAAATACCCTATAATTATGGATAACGCAATTTTTAAATACATTAGAAAGTGTACCTACTTTCTCAAAGTTGTCTTTGTCCTTTTTCTCTGATTATAAGTCGAATTGGCGTTCCTTCAAAACCAAAATTTCTTCTCAATGTATTAATTATATATCTTTCATATGAAAAATGCATTAATTGTTTATCGTTTACGAATAAAACAAATCTTGGCGGCTTTATACCTACCTGTACCATATAATATATTTTTAGTCGTTTACCCTTGTCAGAGGGTGGCTGAACCATCGCTATGGCTTCGTTAAGTACATCATTGAGCATTCCGGTTTGAATACGAAAAGATGCCTGATCAAAAACAAAATCCACAAGCTCAAACAGTCGTTCAACTCTTTGACCGGTTTTAGCTGATATAAACACAACGGGAGCATAATCCATAAACTCAAGCTTATCAATGACTTCTTTTCGCATTTTTTCAAGAGTTCCTGTTTCTTTCTCTATTTCATCCCACTTGTTCACAGCTATAATACATGCCTTCCCCTGCTCATGAGCATACCCTGCAATTTTGGTATCTTGCTCTGTTACAGAATCGTTTGCATCAATCATAATAATGCACACATCGGCTCTATCAACCGCTGTCCAAGAACGAATCACGCTATATCTTTCAATACTCTCGTCTATCTTGCTCTTTCTTCTGATTCCAGCGGTATCTATAAAAATATATTTCTTGTCTCCGCGTTCTACAAAAGTATCAATGGCATCCCTTGTTGTTCCGGGTATATCGCTTACAATTACTCGATCCTCACCCAATATAGAATTGATAAGAGATGACTTCCCAACATTTGGTTTCCCAATAACCGCAACTTTTATAATATCTTCATCCTGTTCATAGTCCATATCCTCTGGGAAATGCTCATAAACTGCATCAAGTAAATCCCCAATGCCGAGACCGTGGATTGAAGAAATAGGATAAATCTCTCCCATGCCTAGATTATAAAACTCATATGCAGCAGGTGGAATATCACCGACATTGTCAGATTTGTTAACAGCTACAACTATAGGTTTTTGAGATTTTCTGAGTATTACAGCAACATCGTCATCGGCAGCAGTTAAGCCGGTTTTCATATCCAGCAAAAAAATTATGACATCTGCCGTCTCCACAGCTATCTCTGCCTGACGTAGCATCATTTTTTTTATATAATCCCCGGTAAATGGCTCAATTCCACCAGTGTCAATTAGGGTAAAATTCCTACCACGCCAATCAGCCTCTGCATAAATTCTATCCCTCGTTACTCCTGGAGTATCTTCAATTATTGATATTCTTTGTTTCGTTATATAGTTAAATAATGTTGATTTACCAACATTAGGCCTTCCAACTATAGCTACAACCGGCTTTGACAAATTCTCAACCTCCAAGTCAAACCACTTCGCTCAGTCATCGGTGATGTTCCACCGACCAAGGAAGCTAATTGATTTCATCTCATTATGGCCAACCTATAGAGGTTAGCATCTTATGAAGACAATGACAAAAGTTCACATATAATGATAATCATTAAAATTAGCCCTGTCAACGATTATCGGCTTTTAACATTTAGTCATGATATATATTCTAGTTTTCTGTGGTACTGTTCTTGTATACAATTGTTTATTCATTTTGCCACGATATACACTCTCGTTTTGTTCGGTACAGGGCTTTTATATAATAACATTGATTCCTTTAGCCATAATATGTGTTCCCAGTTTGTCAGTACAATTTATGGTGGTTATAACTGTCTGCGGCCATTTGTGGCATTTACAGGTCATCTGGGACTATGTCATTACGGATTATATCTTCATAGGTCTCACGGCGTACAATAAGACGATCTTTGCCATCCTTCACTAAAACTACTGGTGGTTTCCCAAGCCTGTTATAGTTCATTGCCATTGAGTAGTTGTATGCTCCAGTTGCAAGCACAGCTATTATGTCTCCTGCCTGAGTTTTTGGCATTTTAATATCCTTTGCTATTAAATCACCTGATTCACAGCATTTGCCTGCTATTGTTACAACTTCATCCTTAGTACTTTTAGGTTTGTTTGCCAATAAAGCAGTATACTCGGATTCGTATAATGCATACCTTGGATTATCACACATTCCACCATCTACAGAGATATATTTCCTTATGCCCTCAATATTTTTAACATTTCCTACTTCATAAAGAGTTATTCCAGCAGAGCCTACAATGGATCGTCCTGGCTCTATAAGGATAAATAACTCCTTAATTCCCTTCTCATTCGCCACTTTTTTAACCACTTTTGATACCGACTCAACAAACTTATCATACTCCAAATGAGCATCTTTTTCGGTATATCTTATTCCAAACCCACCACCAAGGTTTAATTCATTCAATTGAATATTTAGCTTATCTCTTATATCAGCGATAAAGTTAATCATGACCTCAGCTGTTTTCATAAAGGGTTCAAGTCCAAATATCTGAGAGCCAATATGGCAGTGAATCCCCACGACTTCTATATTCTCCATTTTAGCGGCTTTAGCAATAATATCATAGGCTTCCCCGTTCTCAATACCAACTCCAAATTTAGAATCAATTTGTCCGGTCATAACAGCCTCATGAGTATTCGCATCAATACCTGGTTTAATACGGAATAGTATTTTCACCTTCTTGCCTTTTACAGTTGCAATTTTTTCAATGTTATTAAGCTCTGTTTCATTATCTACTACAAAACGCCCTATATTATTATCTATACCCATTTCAATCTCATCAATAGTTTTATTGTTCCCATGGAAATACACTTTTTCCATTGGGAAACCGGCTTTTATTGCAGTATATAATTCACCACCAGAAACTACATCTAAACCAAGACCCTCCTGATGTGCAATTTTACATGCAGCAATTGTACAAAATGCTTTACTTGCATATAAAACAAGTCCGTTACCGTCATAATACTTATCCAGTGCTTCTTTATACATTCTACAATTATTTCGAATAACCATCTCATCCATAACATATAGAGGTGTACCATGTTTTTTAACAAGCTCAATCGTATCACAGCCACCTATTTCGAGATGTCCAGCAGAATTTATTTTTAGAGTTTCTGTCATTTCGCCACCGTCCATTCTTACTTTTTATGATATAGACCACGAGCTAAATTCTCCATGGTGCTAAATAAACTTCTTAAAATCAATTAGGAACTTAGAAAATATACTACCATTTCTAAATTTAAAATGCAAGTTTCAAAATCCAAACTTGCATTTCACATAAAAAAAGACTATCTCTTTTTTGAGATAGTCTTTTTCTAACAAATTGTTTACTTTAATTCGCAAGTAGCTCCAACTTCTTTGAACTTTTCAACCATTGCGGTTGCTTCGTCCTTGGATAGTCCTTCTTTAACAGTTGAAGGAGCTTTGTCAACAACTTCTTTTGCTTCTTTAAGGCCAAGACCTGTAACTTCACGTACAACCTTGATAACCTTAATCTTTTCAGCGCCAACTTCCTTTAAAACAACGTCAAACTCTGTCTGCTCTTCTTCAGCGGCTGCTTCAGCGCCAGCTGCAGGAGCTGCTGCAACTGCTACAGGAGCTGCTGCGGATACTCCAAATTCTTCTTCAAGAGCTTTTACTAGTTCTGAAAGTTCAAGAACTGTTAAACCTTTAATTTCTTCAATTAAATTTGTAATTTTTTCACTCATTATAATACCCTCCAATATAAATTTAAGCTTCAGCTTGTTTTTTTTCTGCTATTGCATTTAATGCTACTGCTAAACCACGAATATTCGCATTCAGAACATTAACTATACCATATAATGGACTTGACAAACCACCAACTACCTTCGCTACTAGTTCTTCTCTTGAAGGAAGATTTGCAATGGATTTAATACCCTCAAGATCAACAATATCACCTTCGACAATACCTGCTTTGATCTCAAGTACTTTATACTCTTTTGCGAACTTTGACAATACTTTCGATGGAGCTACTGGATCTTCGAAGCTAATTGCTAGAGCTGTAGGACCACTTAAATATTGATCCAACTCGTCATAGCCATTCTCTCGTGCTGCAAAACGGATAATTGAGTTCTTAATAACAGAATAATCTATATCCGCTTCTCTCATAGCTTTTCTCAGCTTAGTATCCTGCTCAACCGTCAATCCCCTATAATCCGCTAAGACGATGGATTTCGCATCTTTGAACTTCTCTGACAGCTTTTCCACTTTATCTTTCTTCAAATTAAGGATTCTTTCACTTGGCATCTGTTGCACCTCCTTGATGATTATACTCCGCATTTAAGCGGTATTTTAAAAGTATCACCTTTTAAACCATCTAAGTTAATTCGTTTCGCCCAACCAGTCAGGTAGCGAACTAACTCCACCTAACCACAGGAAGCTAATTAATTTCGTCTTCATTCTCAGCCGGCCTATTATAGAGGTTAGCCTCTTATAAAGAAATAAATAAACAACCCTCTGTGTCATGGGCATCCATAGACATACAGAGGGTAATAATCATAAACTCATAATGTTCACCTCGGCGGGATGATATACGTTATGCCAATTGGCTCCTGCTGTCTATGGTTAATATACAATTTTTAAACAAAAAATATTTTACTACATCTTCCTTGGTTTGTAAAGAACTTTTTAATCTAAAACTTTCTGTTGGTTAATTTTAACACCAGGACCCATAGTTGAAGTTACTACTACACTCCTCAAATACTGCCCTTTTGCCGCTGCTGGCTTTGCCTTTATAACAGCATCAGCTAAAGTACGGAAGTTTTCAAGTAGCTTTTCTGTACCAAAGGAAACTTTTCCTATTGGACAATGAATGATATTAGTTTTATCAAGACGGTATTCAATTTTACCTGCCTTAATATCAACAATAGCCTTTGCTACGTCCATTGTGACCGTACCTGCCTTCGGATTTGGCATTAAACCCTTAGGACCTAAAACACGTCCTAAACGTCCTACAACGCCCATCATATCAGGGGTTGCAACCACAACGTCAAACTCGAACCAATTATCCTTTTGAATTTTTGTAACCAGGTCTTCTGCACCAACATAGTCAGCACCAGCTTGCTCTGCTTCTGTTGCTTTTTCTCCCTTTGCAAAAACTAAAACACGAACGGTTTTACCTGTTCCATGAGGAAGAACAACAGCACCCCTTACTTGTTGATCAGCATGACGTGAGTCAACACCTAAGCGGATATGGGCTTCAACAGTTTCATCAAACTTTGCTGTTGCAGCTTTTTGTACAAGTTCTAATGCTTCTGTCGGCTCATATAATTTATTTCTATCTACAAGCTTTGCGCTTTCGAGATATTTTTTTCCTCTTTTCATATCCTTTCACTCCTTTGTGGTAATATTTCGGGATTTACTCCCTCCCACGTTGTTAAGACGATAATTATTCCTCAACAACAACGCCCATACTTCTTGCGGTTCCAGCTACCATCCTCATTGCTGCTTCAAGATCTGCTGCGTTTAAATCAGGCATCTTCATTTCAGCAATGCTCTTCAAATCTTCTTTTGACAGTTTAGCTACTTTGTCTTTCTGTGGAACGCCTGAACCTTTTTCAATCTTGCACGCTTTCTTAATAAGCACAGCTGCAGGCGGCGTCTTTGTTATAAATGTAAATGATCTGTCTGCGTATACCGTTATAACAACCGGAATGATCAGCCCGGCATCTTTCGCCGTTCTCTCGTTGAATTCCTTACAGAAACCCATAATGTTAACACCATGTTGTCCTAAAGCTGGTCCAACCGGTGGAGCAGGCGTAGCCTTTCCTGCAGGTATTTGAAGTTTTATATAGCCTGTGACTTTCTTTGCCATAATAATCCACCTCCCAGAAAAAATGACTGCTATATAGCAGTTATATTCTAAATTCCATTTTATTGTATGGAAAAATAGACTCAAAATAATAATTTTTTACTTACTTATAACCTTTGAATTTGTGTAACCTCTAGCTCTACTGGAGTTTCACGTCCAAACATGGACACTAAAACACGAACCTTTTTCTTATCTGCACTGATTTCCTCAACACTACCGATGAAGCTTTCCAAAGGTCCATCAATAACCCTAACACTGTCACCAATTTCATAATCAACAACAGTTTCGAACTGCTCCACACCCATTGCTTTGATTTCATCTTCTGACAGTGGAACAGGTTTAGAACCAGGACCGACGAAACCAGTAACTCCTCTGGTGTTTCTTACAACATACCAAGACTCATCATTGATTATCATTTTAATGAGTACATACCCTGGAAAAACTTTTTTTAAGGTTGCCTTCTTTTTTCCGTCCTTGATTTCGATTTGCTCTTCCATTGGAACAACAATATCAATAATATAATCCTGAAGATGAGGATTATTCTCTACCATTTTCTCCAGATTTACCTTAACTTTATTCTCATAACCAGAATAGGTATGTATAACATACCACAACGCTTCTTCAGCCATTATTTTGCGGAGACAAGCTCCTGCCCTCCTTTATTAACCCTGTATCTGCTAAAAGTATCATGCAAATATCAGTGTATATAAGAAACCAAAAAGAGCGTCAAATATCCACACTACTGCACCTATTAATAGACATACAAAGACAACAGTAAGTGTATAGTTTATTAATTGGCTCTTGGTAGGCCAAATAACCTTCTTTAATTCATTTCTGATTTCCTTGACGAATTTTGTAAACCTGTTAAAAACATTAGGCTTTTTCTTTACTTGTTCAGCCATTGAAACATCTCCCGCCTATGTGCATCTGCGCACAAATATTTTTGGAGTTTTACTGTAAATAAAACTATTTCGTTTCTTTATGCAATGTATGCTTCCGACAGAACTTGCAAAATTTATTCATTTCAAGTTTGTCCGGACTGTTTTTCCTGTTCTTAATTTTATCATAATTTCTTTGCTTGCATTCACTACAAGCTATGGTAATCTTTGTTCTCATGTCCTACACCCCTTAATTCTGGTCAAAATACAATCTCATTATTACAAAAACGAGTTTATAAATATATAAGTTTTAATGCATAAAAAAAAGCCCTATTTATAAAGCAGGTTACAGTGTAACATATTTTAAAAAACCTGTCAAGATTCGTGTTGGCAATAAAATTCAATGTGTGTTAATTTCTTAAAATGCTGCACTGGGCTGTCTATATAAGTTTGTAAGGGTGCCGACTTAAAATATTAATTTCAGCACCCTTGTAATTTTAATTGAACAGCGAATATTTGTTATGATTACATCTCAAAATCCCTTTATCTAGGATTTCTTATCTGAGCTTGAGCCGCTGCAAGTCTTGCAATAGGTACTCTGAAAGGTGAGCATGATACATACTCCAAACCCACATTGTGGCAGAAGGCAATTGAGGAAGGTTCTCCTCCATGTTCACCACAAATACCTAATTTAATGCCGGGGTTGGTTTGACGCCCTTTTTCAACTGCAATTTTTACAAACTCGCCAACGCCGGTTTGATCTAGCTTTTCAAAAGGATCAAACTCGTAAATTTTATTGCTATAATAATCCTCAAGGAATTTACTTGCATCGTCTCGGCTAAAACCAAATGCCATCTGTGTTAAGTCGTTGGTTCCAAATGAGAAGAAATCTGCTTCCTCAGCAATTTTATCAGCGGTTATTGCTGCACGTGGTATCTCAATCATAGTACCAACGAGATATTTTAAGTCAACTCCCGATTCTTTAATAATTTCATCAGCTGTCCTGACAACAACATCCTTAACATATTTCAACTCTTTAACTTCGCCAACTAAAGGTATCATAATTTCAGGTACTATGTTCATACCCTCTTTATTTACATTAATGGCTGCTTCAATAACAGCTCTTGTCTGCATTTCAGCTATTTCAGGGTAGCTGACGGCTAAACGACATCCTCTATGCCCCATCATTGGGTTGAATTCATGAAGCTCGGAAACAATTGCTTTGAGCTCTTCATTCTTCATACCTAATTCGGCAGCAAGAGCTTCAATGTCAGATTGTTCCTGGGGTAAAAACTCGTGAAGTGGAGGATCTAAGAAACGAATGGTAACCGGATAGCCTTTCATAGCTCTGAATAAGCCTTCAAAATCAGCTCTCTGCATTGGAAGTAGCTTGTCAAGAGCTTTTCTCCTTTGCTCCACTGTACGAGATACAATCATTTCTCTCATTGGACCTATTCTGTCACTTTCGAAGAACATATGCTCAGTGCGGCATAGACCAATTCCTTCAGCACCAAATTTTATAGCCTGTTCTGCATCATGTGGACTATCTGCATTTGTTCTAATTTTCAGTGATCTGAATTCATCAGCCCATTCCATAAATGTTCCGAAATAGCCTGTCATTTCAGGTGGAGCTGTTGGCAGCTTTTCACCGTATATGTTTCCTGTAGAACCATCTAGGGAAACCCAATCGCCTTCGTTGTATTTATTGCCGAAATTATCTATAAAGCATTTTTCTTCTTCGTTTATTTTTATTTCACTACATCCAGCAACACAGCATCTACCCATGCCTCTTGCAACAACAGCAGCATGAGAAGTCATTCCACCCCTTGCTGTCAAAATTCCCTGAGCAGCATGCATCCCTTCAATGTCTTCAGGGGATGTTTCAACACGAACAAGAATTACCTGTTTCTCACCCTCATTATAAGCTTTAGCGGCTTCGTCTGCTGTAAAATATACCTTACCTGTAGCTGCACCCGGGGATGCTGGCAAACCTTTTGCAACAGGCTTTGCTGCTTCTAATGATTCTTTTTCGAACTGTGGGAATAGCAGAGAATCCAATTGCTTTGGATCAACTTTCAGTAATGCTTCTTCTTTTGTAATCATATTCTCTTTAACTAAATCAACAGCAATTTTCAATGCTGCTTGTGCAGTTCGCTTACCATTTCTTGTTTGCAACATAAACAGCTTTCCGCGTTCTATCGTAAACTCCATATCCTGCATGTCTTTGTAATGCTTCTCGAGTCTTTCTGCAATTTCAGCAAACTGATTATATACTTCAACATTGATTTCTTTTAGTTTCTCAATCGGGTCAGGAGTTCTAATTCCTGCAACAACGTCTTCGCCTTGAGCGTTCATTAGAAATTCACCATAGAGCTTGTTTTCACCAGTAGAAGGATCTCGTGTAAATGCAACTCCAGTACCCGAATCATCACCCATGTTACCATAAACCATTTCCTGGATATTTACTGCTGTTCCCCACTCGGATGGTATATCGTTGAGCCTTCTATATACATGAGCTCTTGGATTATCCCAAGAACGGAAAACAGCCTTAACAGATTCCATTAATTGAGCTTTGGGGTCTTGTGGGAAAGACTCTCCCATTTCTTCCAAGTATAAATCTTTAAATAGCTGTACCAGTTTTTTCAGATCAGATGCGTCCAAATCACTGTCTTCTGTTATACCCTTCTCTTCTTTCATATCATCCATTATTTTGTCAAATTTTGTTTTATCTATTTCCATAACAACATCGGAAAACATTGTAATAAAACGCCTGTAGCTGTCATATGCAAAACGAGGATTTTGAGTAAGATTGGCAAGTCCTTCAACCACAACATCATTCAATCCAAGATTAAGAATGGTATCCATCATACCTGGCATTGATGCTCTCGCTCCTGAACGTACAGAAACAAGGAAAGGGTTTTCTGGATCTCCAAATTTTTTACCAACTATTTCTTCTGTTTTTGAAAGGTTTGCATATATTTCATCTTCTATTTCCTTTGCAATAACCTTTCCATCTTCATAAAAACGTGTGCATGCTTCAGTTGTAATTGTAAAGCCTCTTGGTACTGGAAGACCAAGACTTGTCATTTCAGCAAGGTTTGCACCCTTACCGCCAAGTAAATTTCTCATTGAAGCATCGCCTTCACTAAATAGATATACATATTTCGCCATGCAGTATTCCCTCCTAATACTCCTTCTTATATTTAATGAGTAAATAATTATGTTTCATTAATGGTTTGTTCACGCATTACTTGATTGAATTTCAAGACTAAAAGTAACATAATTTAGTATTGATATCCAATAAAAATTTCACCGTAAACAATCATAGCATAACAAAATTTACGTGTAAACTTAATAATTGTAAAAATTTATTAGATTTATGTTGTCCCATTAGTAATAATTGTAGAACTGTCTAAAATCTATTTAGCCAGGTGGATACAAATCCACCTGGCAATCAATTTAAAGTAAAAACTTTTCAGAAAAATAATCCTTTAGTTCTTCAATCGGAATTCTAATCTGCTGCATTGAGTCTCTTTCGCGAATAGTTACCTTTTTATCATCAATTGAATCAAAGTCAAAAGTAATACAGTAGGGCGTACCAATTTCGTCTTGACGACGATAACGTTTTCCTATACTTCCTGTTTCATCATATTCGCAATTAAAATATTTTGCCAAGTCCGCATAAACAGCACGTGCTTGTTCTCCAAGTTTCTTTGATAAAGGTAGAACAGCAATTTTTATTGGGGCTACCGCAGGATGAAAACGTAATACTGTACGGGTATCGCCTTCGGCTACTTCTTCTTCATCATATGCTTCACTTAATAGCGCCAATACTAATCTGTCCACACCAACTGAAGGCTCAATACAATATGGGATATATTTTTCATTAGTTACTGGATCAAAGTAATTCATATCTTCCTTTGAATGCTCCATATGTTGTTTCAAATCATAATCAGTTCTATTAGCGATTCCCCATAATTCGCCCCAACCAAATGGGAACTTATATTCTATATCAGTTGTTCCTTTGCTATAGTGGCTTAGCTCTTCTGGTGAGTGATCTCTCATTCTAATGTTGTCCTCACTGATGTTTAAAGACAAAAGCCAGTTACGGCAGAAATCTTTCCAGTACGCGAACCATTCCATATCTGTACCAGGCTCACAGAAAAATTCCAATTCTGCCTGTTCAAATTCCCTTGTACGGAAAATAAAATTACCTGGGGTTATTTCGTTTCTAAAGGATTTTCCTATTTGACCTATTCCAAATGGAACCTTTTTTCGGGTAGATCTTTGTATATTCTTAAAATTAACAAAGATTCCTTGAGCAGTTTCTGGTCTTAAGTAAACTTCATTTTTAGATTCGTCGGTAACACCTAAAAATGTCTTAAACATTAAATTGAATTGACGTATGGGCGTAAAATCTATTTTCCCACATTTAGGACATACTATATTGTTTTCTTGTATATACTGAGTTAACGCCTCATTACTCATTCCATCCGCAACTTTATCAATACCATTATCGTTGTTCCAATCTTCGACAAGTTTATCTGCACGATGTCTGGTCTTACATTCACGGCAATCAACTAATGGGTCTGAAAACCCTCCAACATGACCTGATGCAACCCAAACCATTGGATTCATGAGTATTGCACTATCCTGTCCCACATTGTATGGGCTTTCTTGAATAAATTTTTTCCACCATAATTTCTTTATATTATTCTTAAATTCAATGCCTAAAGGGCCATAATCCCATGTATTTGCTAATCCATCATAAATCTCCGACCCCTGAAATATGAACCCCCGATTTTTTGATAATGCAACTATTTTATCCATGGTTTTTTCAAATGCCATATTAATTCCTCCTGGTATAACCTATTGTAGATTATGCTACTAATTTATAAGCGTTTCCTTGTATATCTGACTTTTCCCTCATTTATCTCATTAAGCGCCGTTGTAACATGCTTATCTGATTCAGTGGTCAGAGGTTGTGAACCCTCATTAAGCATGCGGGCTCTCCTGGCTGTTAGATTTACCAAAACATATCTGTTTTCAACTTTAGTAAGAAGCTCATCGATTGGCGGTTTTATCACTATTAATCACTCCTTAATATTATTTGTTAGTATATTTCTATTCAATTTCCAGTTAATAACTGGAAGTGTCATAGCTATTCTTTTCTCGCTTAAGTGACATACAACATAGAAGTCTTTCTACATATTTCTATTAGCCTTACGCTCTTTTTCAATAATCTCAAGAAACTGCTTAACAGACTCCTCAACAGATTCATTTTTTATTATATAATCATAATTGTCCATGTGTTCAAGTTCTTTTATTGCTCTTTGCATACGCTTTTCAATAATTTCAGGTGACTCAGTACCTCGCTTCGTTATGCGTTTTCTTAATTCGGTAACGGTGGGCGGTGTAATAAATACCGAAACACATTCAGGATATTGCTGTTTGATATTACGGGCTCCTTCAACTTCTATTTCAAGAAGTACAATATTTCCTTGTTCGAGTTGCTCTTCTATGTAGAGCCTGGGTGTTCCGTAGAAATTGCCACAGTACTCAACCCACTCAAGAAGCATATTCTCATTTACCATCTCTAAAAATTTTTCACGGGAAACAAAAAAGTAATTCTCACCATCTTTTTCTCCAGGTCTTGGCTCGCGTGAAGTCATCGAAACCGAAAAAACAATATCACTATTTCGTTCTCGTGCAAGAGATACAACAGTCCCCTTCCCTACTCCCGCAGGACCTGAGACAACAAGCAACAAACCCGATTTCATTCCTCACCCTCCTGGATATCATCAACTATTTGTTCAGTACCTTTTCCACCTAGTCTATGAGCAACAGTTTCAGGCTGAACAGCCGACAGTATTATATGGTCGCTATCTGTAACAACGACTGCGCGAGTTCTTCTTCCATATGTTGCATCAATTAGCATGCCACGTTCTCTTGCTTCCTGGATAATCCTTTTAATAGGCGCTGATTCAGGACTTACAATTGCGACTATTCTATTTGCGGCAACAATATTTCCAAACCCAATATTAACCAACTTCATAACCTTCCTCCATCTGCTCCATGCTTTACAAAAATCATTCAATATTTTGTATCTGTTCTCTTATTTTTTCTATTTCACTTTTTAACTCAACAACATTTTTAGTAATTTCAATATCATTTGCCTTAGAGCCTATAGTATTTACTTCTCTGTTCATTTCTTGAAGTAAAAAATCAAGTTTCTTGCCTATAGGACCTTCCATCGCTAATATGTCCTTAAGTTGAGCAATATGACTACCAAGGCGCACCAACTCTTCATTTATACTACATTTATCTGCAAAAATTGCAACTTCCATTGCAAGACGAATTTCATCGATGGAACTATCCTCTACTAGTTCTTTGATTCTATTTGATAGCCTTTCTTTGTATTCAATAACCATCGAAGGTTCACGCTCTTTTATCTTGAGCCTGTAATTTTCAATCTTTTTGCATATCTCAAATAAGCTCTCTTTTAATTTCTTACCTTCTGTCTCACGCATTTGGATTAATGCATCCAATGCTCCATTTAGAGCTTGTTCTAATATGGGCCAAACATTATCAGATATTTCATCTTTGTTTTCAATTTTAAGAATCTCAGGAAACCTTGCAAATGACAAAGCTGATATGTCGTCTCTAAGTTTATGGTCCTGTGCTAACCTATTCACTGCATTATAATACTCACGAGCAAGATTGTCATCTAGTATGACTTTCTTAACACCTTCACCAAGATTTTCCCAATTCAAAAAAACATCCACTTTACCCCGAAAAATACGGCTTGTAATCAATGAACGAATTTTCTCTTCAAAACAATTCAACTGTCTTGGCATACGTATATATACATCACAATATCGATGGTTCACAGTCTTTATCTCGACATCCATGTTAACCAATTCGTCCTGATACTTATAGTATCCATATCCGGTCATGCTTCTAATCATTATTATTTTGTCCTCCATGTTTTTACCAGTTTGGCAGCTTGTATGTAGTAAAAGGCAGCGTCTTCTGAAGACATTGATAAAAAAAACATTAGAAGAGGAAATATTAGTAATTATGCCAATTCTCCCATTTCGTGCATAATTATAGATAAAGCTGCAACTGCAGCAGTTTCTGTTCTAAGTATTCTTTTCCCCAGACCCACAGGGGTAATATCTTCTTGTTTAGCAAGTTGGATCTCTTCTTCTGAGAAACCACCCTCTGCGCCAATAAAAATACCTACGGTCTTAATATCATTTATATTATAACATTTAAATAAATCTTTCAAACATTTTTTCCCTTCATTCTCATAGCAAAAAACAGCCAAACCTTTAGGACCATCTAAAATAATATCACGCCACATACCAAGAGCTTTACTAAATTCTACAGGACTTGTAACCTCGGGTATAAGAACACGACCTGACTGCTTGCAAGCTTCTTTGGAAATCCTATTCCATCTTTGCAATTTCCCGCTTATATTTCTGTCTGTTTTTTGTCTTACCGAAAATTGAGTGATAATTGGAACAATCTTACTGATTCCCAATTCTACTGTTTTTTGGATAACCCATTCCATTTTATCGGATTTTGGCAATCCCTGAAAAAGTATTACCTCTGTTTTGGGTTCAGTACCTGGGTTATAGGCTTTTATAAGTTTACCCTTAGCACAACCCTTTTCAATGGAAATTAGCTCAATTTCATATTCCATACCTGTGCCGTCAAAAGCCAGAAAGTGATTACCGGTTTTAAGTCTTAAAACCTGAAGCATGTGTTTTAAGTCTTCCCCGGAAATATATACAATATCTTCTTTTATAGACTCAGGTGCAATCAAAAACCTGTGCATATCTGCATAGCCACCCATTCACCCATACTTTGAACTGAAACTAGATCGTAGCCTTGTTCTTTTGCTACTTGATAAACTTCCTCGCGCCTGTCCGAAATAATACCTGACAATAAGATATTTGTCTTATTGCTGCAGTATGCTTTTAGATCAGGCAGTAATGAGATAATTACATCTGCAATAATATTTACGACAATTATATCGTATTCTTTCTTCTCTATGTCTTTGAGCTCACCATGCTTTATATCTACCACATCTGAAACATTGTTCTTCTGTGCGTTTTCAGTGGCAACCTTACATGCTGCATCATCTACATCAACACAAAGAACATTCTTAGCGCCAAGTTTTGCAGCTATTATTCCTAAAATCCCTGTTCCACAGCCTAAATCTAATACCCTTTCATTACCTTTAATAACATGGTCAAGCAGTTTTGCACACATTTCAGTGGTTTGGTGAGTGCCTGTTCCAAAAGCCATTCCGGGTTCAAGCTCGATAACAACTTCATCATTTACAGGGGAATAATCTTCCCACGAAGGTTTAATTACAACCCTATCAGATATCTTAAAAGTCTTGTAGTATTTTCTCCAATTATCTTTCCACTCGGTATCTGAGCGTCGCAAGATATTATATTCAGGAATCCAGTCCATAAACTCTTGAAACTGTGTATCAAGCTTATGTTTTAGAGATTCAATACTGTAACTAGAACTGAAATAAGCTCTAATTATAACCTTTTTGCCGAAACTTTCAATAAAACCATCGTCAGTATAATCCAGATGTTTATTATCATTATATACTTGCCTGAAAGCTTCCGGGTCTACAATCTCCAGCCCTTGTACTTCTTGATCCAATAGAATCTGAGATACTGCCTCTTGATACTTTGACTCAATTGTGACCGATACTTCTAACCACTCCACAGAAAAACTCCTTTTTTATTACTGAAATAGGTTCTTCATTTTATCAAAGAAACCCTTTCTTTGCTCAAAAACCTCGTCACCACTTATTTCTGCAAATTCTCTTAGCAATTCTTTTTGCTTTTCGGATAGTTTCGTCGGCACATCCACATTAATCTTAATAAATTGATCGCCTTTTGCATTAGAATTTAAGTGCTTAATACCCTTGTTTTTTAACCTGAAAACAGTTCCGGTTTGCGTTCCCTCGGGTATGGTATACTTTATAGTGCCTTCAATGGTTGGCACATCCAACTCAGATCCCAAAGCTGCCTGAGTAAAAGTAATAGGTATTTCACATATTACATTATACCCTTCTCTTTTGAAAATAGGATGAGGCTGTACCCTTATATTAACATATAAGTCACCTGCAGGACCACCCTTGATACCCGCTTCTCCCTCTCCACGCAAGGATATGGTTTGACCATTGTCTATACCAGCTGGAATATTTAGACTAATCTTAGATGTCTTTTTTGTTCTTCCATTACCATGACAGGTTTCACAAGGCTGTGTTATTACAGTTCCTTCACCACGACAGATTTCACATGTGCTCATATTAACCATTTGACCAAACATTGTGGATTGCACACGTCTAATCTGTCCTGTCCCATTACAATGTTTACAGGTTTCTGGTGATGTTCCGGGCTTTGAGCCGGAACCCTCACAATCTTTACATGACTGCAATCTGCTAACATTTATATCTTTTTTCACTCCAAAAGCTGCTTCTATAAAGCTTATTTCAATTGAATACTGTAAATCAGCACCTTTTCTTGGCCCTGACCGTCTTCGCGTACTTCTGCCGCCAAATGGTGAACCACCAAAAAAACTATCAAATATATCTTCAAACCCAAAATCAAAGCCGCTGAAACCACTACCAAAACCAGATCCATCAAAGGCAGCATGGCCGAAGCTATCATACTGTTGTCTTTTTTGTGGATCACTTAATACCGCATATGCTTCATTAATCTCTTTGAACTTGGCTTCTGCTTCCTTGTTATTAGGATTTATGTCCGGATGATATTGCTTCGCAAGTTTCCGATATGCTCTTTTTAAATCTGCTTCATCAGCACTGCGATTTACTCCGAGCACCTCATAATAATCTCTTTTTTCCGGCAATCTTACCTACCCCCACCAATTATTACTTAAGTAACCTGTCGATTATAGCACACTTCGAAAACTCCTTCAACTAACTTATCTATTCCCGAATAGTGCAAATTTCTTACGTAAAATGGATACTTTTCATCACTAAATGCTTTACAATGAACTTAAATATATGCTCATTAACATAAGATATGTTTGGCTTTATGCCTTTAACTCTTTTAATGTTCATAGATTGCATTGTGAACATAATTATGACAACGAGTCAAAGGAATATCTTTGACTCGTTTCATATTTTTGCTATTCTTTTTCCGATTTAATATTTTAAGCGTTAATTATTTGCATCGTCTTCATCATCAACAACTTTATAATCGGCATCGAAAACATCATCTTGGTTTCCACCCATGTCAGGATTAAACCCGTCTGCTCCTCCAGCTGCTCCTGGATCCTGCTGCTGGTAGAGCTTTTGGGAAACTGCATAGAATGCCTGAGACAGCTTTTCAGTTGCAGCTTTTATAGCTTCCACATCGTCGCCTTTAACAACTTCCTTAAGATTATTTAATTCAGCTTCAATGCTAGACTTATCAGCAGCATCTATTTTATCACCCAAGTCTTTTAACGACTTTTCTGTTTGATAAATTAATGAATCAGCCTGATTCTTTGCTTCAATACTTTCCTTCCTTTTTCGATCTTCTTCAGCAAATTGTTCAGCTTCCTTAACGGCTTTATCAATGTCTGCGTCTGAAAGGTTTGAAGAAGCAGTGATTGTAATTTTTTGCTCATTTCCAGTACCAAGATCCTTTGCCGAAACGTGAACAATACCGTTTGCATCAATATCAAATGTAACTTCTATCTGTGGAATTCCTCGTGGAGCTGGTGCTATGCCTGAAAGTTGGAAGTTACCAAGCAGTTTGTTGTTCGCTGCCATCTCTCTTTCACCTTGGAATACTCGGATATCAACACTTGTCTGCCCATCAGCTGCTGTTGAGAACACCTGACTTTTCTTTGTAGGTATAGTAGTGTTGCGCTCAATTAGCCTTGTGAAAACACCACCCAGGGTTTCAATACCAAGTGAAAGTGGAGTAACATCCAGAAGGAGTAGGTCTTTTACTTCTCCAGAAAGAACTCCTGCCTGAATAGCAGCTCCTATAGCAACGCATTCGTCAGGATTTATACCCTTAAATGGTTCTTTACCCAAAAACTTTTTCACAGCTTCTTGAACTGCAGGAATTCTAGTCGAACCACCTACTAAAAGAACTTTATCAATATCTGAAGGTGAAAGCTCGGCGTCACTCAATGCTCTCCTGGCTGGCACCATGGTCTTTTCAACCAAATCAGCAGTCAATTCATCGAATTTCGCTCTTGTAAGTGTCATATCAAGATGTTTAGGACCACTTGCATCTGCTGTAATAAATGGAAGATTTATATTTGTAGTTGCAACACCTGATAATTCGATTTTCGCTTTTTCTGCAGCTTCTTTCAAACGTTGTGCCGCCATTTTATCAGTTCTTAAGTCAATGCCGTGTTCCTTTTTAAATTCTGTTGCTATCCAATCTATTACTCTCTGGTCAAAGTCGTCGCCACCTAAAAGGTTGTTTCCGCTGGTAGCCAACACTTCAAAAACTCCATCACCAATTTCGAGTATTGAAACGTCGAATGTACCTCCACCCAAGTCAAACACAAGAATCTTCTGGTCGCTTTCCTTATCCAGACCATATGCAAGAGCAGCAGCCGTAGGCTCATTAATAATACGCAATACTTCTAACCCTGCAATTTTACCAGCATCTTTTGTGGCTTGTCTTTGTGCATCGCTGAAATATGCTGGAACCGTAATAACAGCTTGAGAAACTGTTTCACCAAGATAAGCTTCAGCATCTGATTTCAACTTCTGAAGTACCATTGCTGATATTTCCTGAGGGGTATAATCTTTATCATCAATTTTTACTTTTTTATTGGATCCCATATCCCTTTTAATAGACATAACTGTTCTCTCAGGATTTGTAACAGCTTGCCTTTTAGCTACTTGACCAACCAATCTTTCAGCGGTTTTTGAGAACGCAACAACCGAAGGAGTAGTTCTATTTCCCTCTGGATTTGGGATTACAACTGGTTCTCCGCCTTCCATAACTGCAACGCATGAATTGGTTGTGCCTAAATCTATACCTATTACTTTTGCCATGATAATCACTCCTAATTTTTAAATTTAATATATATAAAGGTCTAAGAAAGCTTGTTAATTAGCTACTTTTACAACAGAGTGACGAATAACAATGTCATCCTTGTAAATATAGCCTTTCAAAAATTCTTCTGCTATTTCATTTTCACCATAATTGTCATCTTCTACATGCATAACAGCTTCGTGAAAATCAGGATCAAATTTTTGTCCCTCTGTAAAAATAGGTTTCACACCTAAATTAGATAATACTTCTTGTATTTGCCGCTCTATCATTAGAACCCCATCTCTGATACCTTCATTGCTACCCTCTGAAGCCTTCAGTGCTCTTTCCACATTGTCCATAACGGGCAAAAATGAAGATACTACATCAACCACTGATGAAACATAGAGTCTGTCTTTTTCCTTTTGGGTTCTTTTCTTGTAATTATCAAACTCTGCAGCAATTCTTTGAATCTGATTTTTTAGTTCGGCAATCATTTCCTCATTCTTATCTTGAGTATTATCATCATCTTCATTTGTGTTTTCATTTTTTTCAGTATCATTGTTTACATCAACTTCTATATCTTCTTTATCTATAGAAATATTCTCTTCATTCTTTTTCTCTTCCATGTCTTTATGGTTCATTCGGTTCATCCTTCCATTTGTTTATTAATTTATTCATCTCTTAATATTCTGAGTATTTCATTATCTATAAGTTTACTAATATAACTTATGGTTGAAAAAACTCTTGAATAAGACATTCTTGTGGGACCTAAAATACCAAATGTGCCTAACTCTGTGTCACCAACACTATAAACCGTTGTAACAAGAGTGCAATCGCGCATAATCTCATTCTCATTTTCAGAGCCTATTTGGAAATTCAGACCCTGCTTACTCATTGCTGAGTTTAATAGTTGTTTTATAACATATTGATCATTTAACAAATCAAATAATTCTTTCACTTTTGGCAACTCGCTGAATTCAGGATGATTCAACAAATTTGTAATTCCATTCATAATAAGTGCCGAGTCATCAATATCCTGCAAACATTGTTTCAAACCTTCAATTACAGGAACTATCAATTTAATAGGAATTCCAGTTTCCTTTTGTATTTCGTCAATATGAGGAAACTTTATCCTTTCAATTATAAGTCCATTTACTTTTTCATGCAAATAATTGGACATGATTACAAGAGTTTCCTGATCTGGTTCAAAACCAACACGTACTATTTGGTTATATACAACACCACCACTGGTTACAGCAACTATTAAAACTCTTTTTTCATCAATGGATAAAACCTGTACAGATTTCATAACTGCCTTATTTAAATTAGGTGAAAGAGCTATTGATGCATATCCAGTAAATGTGGAGACAATATCAGAAGCGCGTCGAACCAGTGTATTTATTTCATTAATTTTAAGTTCTATAGCATCTTTAATTTTAAGTATCTCATCATGGTGCAGCTCATGGACCTGCATTAGATTGTCAACATAAAAACGATATCCTTTATCAGAGGGAATTCTACCCGCAGAAGTATGCGGCTGCGAAATATATCCCATATCCTCCAAATCAGCCATTTCGTTACGAATAGTGGCAGAACTCACACAAAGATCATGCTTTCGTGAAATAGTTCTTGAACCTACTGGCTGCGCTGTTTTTATATAATCATCAATAAGTGTCTTCAAAATCTGCATTTTACGTTCACTCAATTCTTCATTCCATAACATAACCTCACCTCCGTTATCAAAAAACAAATAACTTCATTCATATATAAAAACAACTACAAGTAATATACCCACTAACACATGATTACTTTCATATATAACAGTGTTAAACCATGCCTGCCACAACATTCGGGTTTATCGACATATTACTTTCATATATACTATTGTCAAATTAAAGCCACTTTTTGTTGTTAGCACTCTCTTTAATCGAGTGCTAAACACTATATTAAAAATACCACCCTCCATGGCTTTTGTCAAGAGAATGATTTAGAAAAATCTACTAAATAAATTCTACCCATACTAAATTCGCGAAGTCCAATCCCAGTTTTGTCAATTTCAAATTACCATTTTCAATACAAAGAAAATCTTTATTTACCAGCATTTCTATTTTTTCATCGTACTTTTTCAAGCTTTTACGACCAAATACATGTTCAAGCGCTTCTAAATTGACACCCTCAATTAGTCTTAACCCTAGAATAAAGATTTCCGAAAGTCTCTCCACATCATCAATTATATCTGTTCCTTGAATTGGACTTTTATTAGCATTGACTGCACTTATATATTCAACAGGATTTTCAACATTTGAATACCTTGTATTATTGATATACGAATGAGCAGCTGAGCCAAAACCTAAATAGGGCTTATCCGTCCAATATTTTATATTATGAATGCACTTAAAACCAGGCTTTGCAAAATTGGATATTTCATAATGCTCGAAGGAGGAATTCTTAAGTCTTGATACTATCCAGTAATACATTTCTCTTTCTAAGCCATCGTCAACTTGAGGTAATTCACCTCTTTTTTGTAGCTCATACCAAGGTGTGTTCTCTTCAACTTTCAAACTATAACAAGATATGTGGGTAACTTCCTTATTAAGTACGAATTCTATAGTGTCTTGTAAATCAACCATTGTTTGATTTGGTACACCAAAAATAATATCTGCATTAATGTTTTTAAAGCCACATTCTTTAATTAACTCCAAAGACTGTTCAATCATTTGCCTTGTATGTATTCTGCCCATGAAATTAAGTATTCTGTCGTTAGCCGACTGAACACCAATACTAATTCGATTAATATTTAGAGCTCTGTAAGTTTCTAGCTTTTCCTTTGTAATGGTTCCTGGGTTAACTTCTATCGATATCTCGGCATTATTAGAAATACGAAATTTTTTTTGAATTGTATTACATATTCTTGATATGTCTTTGGCGGAGAGAACTGATGGCGTTCCCCCACCAAAGAAGATCGTATCTACAAGACCATTTTTATATTTTTCTGAAACAAATTCAATTTCTTTGCACAACGCATTTGTATATTGACTGAAAATATTATCCATATTTGAGTATGAAGGAAAATCACAGTAATTGCATTTTCTTATGCAGAAAGGTATATGGACATATATTCCCAAAGCCGTATCATTTTTAAGTAACATTTCCAGCTCCTACGAATCAAGCTTCAAAACACTCATAAACGCCTCTTGTGGTATATCCACGCTGCCTACTTTACGCATACGCTTCTTACCTTCTTTCTGTTTTTCAAGAAGTTTCTTTTTCCTTGAAATATCGCCACCGTAACACTTAGCTAATACATCTTTCCTGTACGCTTTTACAGTTTCACGAGCGATAATTTTCGAGCCTAAGCAAGCTTGTATCGGAATCTCAAACATTTGTCTGGGTATGGTATCTTTCAACTTCTCGCCAATTCTCCTGCCCCTTGAATAGGCTTTGCTTTCGTGAACGATAAATGATAATGCGTCAACAATCTCTCCGTTTATTCGGATATCCAGCTTTACTAACTCAGACTCTTTATATTCTTTCAGTTCATAATCAAAAGAAGCATATCCTTTTGAGCGAGACTTTAAAGCATCGAAAAAATCATAAATTATTTCATTTAAAGGCATTTCATAAGTCAATACCGCCCGGTTGCTCTCAATATATTCCATACCGAGATACTCTCCCCTACGCTCTTGACATAACTCCATGATACTGCCAACGAACTCAGGTGGTGTCATAATTGTTGCTGTAACTATAGGTTCTTCCATCTTGTCAATAGTTGTCGGATCTGGCATGTTTGTAGGGTTGTCTATTAGCAAAACTTCACCATCTAACTTTGTTATACGGTATATAACACTTGGAGCGGTAGTTATCAAATCAAGATTGAACTCTCGTTCAATCCTTTCTTGAATTATCTCCATATGCAATAATCCTAAAAATCCACATCTGAAACCAAAGCCCAAAGCTGCTGAAGTCTCAGGTTCAAAAAGTAGGGACGCATCATTTAATTGAAGTTTCTCAAAAGCATCTCTTAAATCAGTATATTTAGAACCATCAGCAGGGTAAACACCGCAGAAAACCATTGGTACAGCCTTCTTATAGCCTTCCAGAGGTACTTTTGCTGGATTATCAGTCAAAGTTATAGTATCACCTACACGGGTATCAGCAACATTTTTTATACTTGCACATATAAATCCTACATCACCTGAATGCAACGCTTCGGCCGGTATTAAACCACCGGGGCGGAAATAACCCAATTCGGTTACTATGAATTTCTTGTTTGTATGCATAAGTAGAATTTCCTGTCCTGCTTTTACCGAGCCTTCTTTTATTCTTACGTGGGCAATAACTCCTTTATAGTTATCATAAAGGGAATCGAAAATTAGCGCTCTTAAGGGAGCTTCCTTTTCTCCTGTTGGTGGCGGAACCATTTCAACTATTTTTTCAAGAACAGCTTCAATGTTTATACCGTTTTTTGCTGAGATAAGTGGAGCATCGCTGCAATCAATGCCGATAACATCTTCTATTTCTTGCTTCACTTCATCGGGCCTTGCACTGGGTAAATCAATTTTATTGATTACTGGTACTATTTCAAGATTTTGCTCGAGCGCAAGATAGACATTAGCTAAAGTCTGAGCTTCAATACCTTGCGATGCATCAACCACCAAAACTGCCCCTTCACAAGCTGCAATACTTCTTGACACTTCATAATTAAAGTCAACGTGACCTGGGGTATCTATTAAATTAAGAATGTATTCTTCCCCGTCTTTTGCCCTGTATAACATTCTCGAGGCCTGAGCTTTTATCGTAATACCTCGTTCTCGTTCCAAGTCCATTGTATCCAAAACTCGATCTTCCATTTCTCTCTCTGTAAGCGCACCGGTATTCATAAGAAGTCTATCAGCCAGTGTAGATTTTCCATGATCGATATGGGCAATTATGCAAAAATTTCTTATTTTCTTTTGTCTTTCTGATGCCAAGTTTGTAACCTCACTTCTACTTAATGATGTATTTAAGTTTAATTATTCGCTTTCATTTATTGGGAATTAAAGCTATTGAAGCTTCAATTATGAATTCTATCATTTTCATTAGTATTTTGCCGAATATAAATAAAATTATTGAACAATACCTAACTAGTAATTACATATATATTACCGACAACAATATGAATTATAACATAATATTTTAATATTTGTATAGATGTCAGTTTTCTAGTTCATACCAAGCATTGTTTCAATGAATATTCCATAACCTCTGGCGGGATCATTTATCAACACATGGGTCACCGCTCCTATAATTCTTCCATCTTGTATTATAGGGCTACCAGACATTCCTTGTATTATGCCTCCTGTTTCATTTAAAAGACGTGGGTCGGTAATCTTTATTATCATACTCTTAGGTCCCAAGAGATTCTTCCTGGCAATTTTCTGTATTTCAACAGAGAATTCTTCAACTTCTTCCCCTTGAATGTTTGAAATAATTGTCGCAGGTCCCTCTTTAACCATGCTTCTTGTGCCAACTGGATACTTTTTGCCTTCTAAAATTATTGAATTTTTGTTTATTTTCCCGAAGACACCAAAAGCCGTATTCCAGTATATATCTCCAATTACTTCTGGACTTTTCAGAAAGTCTCCTTGCAATTCACCCGGCGTTCCCTGCATTCCTTTTCTAATACCATATACAGAAGACTTTAGTAACTCGCCATTTTTAACAGGCATCATAGTACCAGTATCAATGTCTGTAATACCATGGCCTAAAGCGCCAAACTTACCTGTTTCTTCTTCAATATATGTCAATGTGCCTATTCCAGCAGTACTATCCCTTACCCATATCCCCAGTCTATATTTTCCGTCTTCGACACATTGAACGGGAGTAACTTTAGTTTCCAATATACGATCATCATGTATAAATTTAAGTACAACCGCCTTATCCTTAGAGTCATTTACAACTTTTGAAAAACTAGATATGTCATTAATTTCCTTATTGTTAATTTCAATTATGAAATCACCCGGCTCCAATCCGCTTCCTTCAACAGGTAGAACCTCATTCCCATCAGGTGTTAATACACCTGATATACCCACTACAAGAATGCCTTTGATATATAATCTGATACCTACTGTCTTCCCACATACAATCAATTCCCTTGCAGGTATAGCATTAACTTCAATATCTTTAACAGGAACTACGCCAAACAGACTCAATTGCAGTTTATTAGAACCATATTGAGTGCACTTTAAACTATAGGGCATTGAGAATACAGAAGATTTACTTCCAGTATTCACCTTCTCAATCTGAATACCACTCGTTTGTGCAGATAATTGCAATTGAAAGGGTGAAAAGAACTCAACTCGATATTCTTCGCCTGCCAGAACAGTCATCTGATTTGGTGTGAAAGCAACCAAAGAAATGTATAAAGCCATTATAACAACAAGCAAAAGGAAGGAGAGCCTAAAAAAAGAATTACCTCTTTTGAATATCATATCACACGCTCCAATTCAAGATAAATCTGTAGTCTTAATGTGCCATTTTGTGATGTTACATACTGTATGTGGGCATTATTCCCATCTTTGGGCACAAACAACTACCATGATGTAATGCTACTGTCATGGCATTCAAAATCGGTTATTTACATGTCGAATGCCGATGTATTTAAGTTAACCGAAGCGTTATGAAATTATGCGAAATGTAAATTGTTATACTAAGGTAATATTGAGCAAAAGCATAAATACTAGAATTAATCAGTACCAAGCCATTTAATAATATGATTTGTCTTAATAAAACAATCGGATTTTAGAAAATCATCATCATATTTTGATGAACAAAGCATTGGATGCCTGGACATGATGAAGTCTCCGTTTTTTATTATTGGTTTCATACTTTGGGCATGCTTTCCCCATAAGAACCAATAAAGCTCAGAGTTTTTTGATATGTATTCTATAAGTTGGTAGGAAAAATCCTTCCAAATATGTGCATGACTTTTAGGTTTGTTAGGACGACAACTCAGAGAGGTATTTAAGAGTAAAACGCCCTGCTGCTCCCAGGATGAAAGTAGTTTGTTAGGAGGTAGTATTGGAAACGAACCTTCTTTTATCTCTTGTTTAATATGCGTAAATAAAAATATATCATTATAATTGCTTATATTATTATAATTTTTGTGCAGTAACCGAACAATATTCTTAAGGGAAACTTGTCTAAATGGCTGTTCCCAAGACACTAATCCACCTACTTCAAAAGCTCTTCCGGTAGCCATTCCCCTCTCAGGATAAGGATCCTGTCCAAGTATCACTACTTTTACAGAAGATAAATCTACATTCAGAAAACGTAAGATTTTGCTAACATCTGGATTCACATCTGTTCCTATTTCATGTGATATATCATTTAACATATGAATTCTATCATTGTTTAAAAAATCCTGCCATGAACTGTGGATATTATTTGGAATTAGAGTTTTTTGCATGGGCTTCTCCTGTAAATTTCTTAGCTTTCTTGTCGTGGCTTATCCGTGTTTAGTGTCCAATCTTCTTTATCATGAAATTTTTCTTGTTAGTTTTAACTTCTTTATCATGGCTTCCGTTGATAATCTTCAAGCTTATTCATCATGATATTTCNCTGTTTNATGTTCACACTTCTTTATCATGAGTTTCTCTGTTAATCTTCAAGCTTCTTCTTTAATTCGCTTATTTGATCNCGCAGAAATGCTGCTTTCTCAAATTCCAACTCTCTTGCAGCAGCTCTCATCTCTAAAGTCAATTTTTCTATGGTTTTCTCAATAGGTATACTCTCATCCTCAATAATAAACTTCTCTTGACCCTCAGCAACTTTCAGCGTTTCAATAGTACCATGAACTGATTTTTGTATTGTTTTAGGCGTTATACCCATCTTTTTATTATATTCCATTTGAATAGTTCTTCTTCTGTTGGTTTCGCTAATGGCCTTCTCCATTGAATTTGTTATACGCTCAGCATACATAACTACTTTACCATTAACATTTCGTGCNGCCCTTCCTATTGTTTGTATTAGCGAAGTTTCAGAGCGCAAAAAGCCCTCTTTATCAGCATCAAGTATTGCTACAAGAGATACTTCCGGTAAATCAAGACCTTCTCTTAGTAGATTTATTCCTACTAGAACATCAAACTCACCCAACCTTAAGTCTCTAATAATCTCCATTCGTTCGATGGTTTCCACGTCAGAATGAAGATATCGTACTTTTATACCTACTTCAGAAAGATACTGGGTTAAGTCCTCGGCCATTCTTTTAGTGAGGGTGGTTACAAGAACACGTTCTTTTTGTTCAATCCGTACCCTTATCTCTTCCATAAGATCATCAACTTGATTCTTAACAGGCTTTACTACAATTTCAGGGTCTACCAACCCAGTAGGTCTTATGATTTGCTCTGTAATAACCTTTGATCTTTCCTTTTCATATTTTCCTGGGGTTGCACTTACATAAACAGCTTGCTTTACTCTCTCAGCAAACTCAGCAAACATCAAAGGTCTGTTATCAAAGGCAGAAGGTAGGCGAAAACCATACTCTACTAAAGTCTCTTTTCTTGAACGGTCCCCATTATACATTGCCCCAATCTGCGGAACGGTTACGTGGGATTCGTCAATAACCACAAGAAAATCTTCGGGGAAATAATCAATTAGTGTATAGGGTGCACTTCCCGGCTCTCTTCTGCTAATATGCCTTGAATAATTCTCTATTCCAGAACAAAAACCAATCTCTTGCATCATCTCAAGATCATATCTTGTTCTTTGCTCCAGCCTTTGAGCTTCGAGAAGCTTATCATTTTCCCTAAAATACTTAAGTCTCTCTTCCAGCTCTTCTTCAATAGAATTAATTGCAAGCTTCATTTTATCACTAGTAGTAGCATAGTGAGAAGCAGGGAATATGGCAATATGCGTTCTTTGGCCTATTATTTCGCCGGTAAGTGGATCTACTTCAGTTATCCTGTCAATTTCATCTCCAAAAAACTCCACTCTGAAAATTGTGCCTCTGGAGGCAGAAGGATAAATATCCAACACATCCCCCTTAACCCTGAAAGTTCCTCTTCTAAAGTCGATCTCGTTACGTGTGTACTGTATATCTACAAGNTTTTCTATAACTTCGTCCCTGTCCCTCAACATTCCTGGTCTGAGCGACAACATCAAATCCGTATAATCTTCAGGATCTCCAAGACCATATATACATGATACACTTGCAACTATAATCACATCTCTTCTCTCAAACAGCGCTGCTGTTGCAGAGTGCCTTAAATTATCAATTTCTTCGTTTATTGATGAATCTTTTTCAATATATGTGTCGGTGGATGGAACATATGCTTCTGGTTGATAGTAATCATAATAGCTTACAAAATACTCAACAGCGTTGTTAGGGAAGAATTCACGGAATTCTGAACACAACTGTGCTGCAAGAGTTTTATTATGGGCAATTACTAGCGTAGGTCTTTGCACTCGCTCTATAACATTAGCTATTGTAAATGTTTTTCCCGAACCAGTAACACCAAGAAGTATCTGGTGAGCGTTCCCTCTATTTATTGAATCTACCAACTGTTCAATGGCTTCGGGCTGATCTCCCGAAGGTTTGTATTCAGACTTTATTTCAAATTTTGGCATATTAAACCTTCTTCTAATTAAAGTTTTTAACTATTCTAAAACAGAGCAATATATAAAATGCCTCAAAACTTCTCACATAAGCACATTTGGTAATTAGGCAAAACACGTATTCTGGCTCTTTGGCTAAAAAGATGTATGGTTCAGATTAATTATTGAATATGATAAAACAAAAAGACCATACACACGAGAAAGCATGTACAGTCCTGTATTGCGCACCTAAACATGTAAGTTAATACACGTACCTAGTTAGATTTTGCCAAAAACCAATTATTTCAATAAAAATGTCAATATAAGAGCTGTGGCAAGAAATATACCAGCAACAAGGGTTGTGTATTTTTCTAATATGGCATCAATACTGCGACCTTTATTTTTGCCGAAGAAAGTCTCGGCACCGCCAGCAATAGAACCACTAATACCAGCTGAACGCCCGGACTGTAATAAAACCATAGCAACTAATGCAATTGAGATAATTATATGCAAAATATTAACAACAATCTCCATTATAAAACCTCCATGGAATCCTTATAAATTCAACGTTCTTAATTTTAACACAAACAGATTTGGAATACAAGTATTAGTTTATAAACGCTGCAAATTCATTATATCAAAGCTCTTTCCTTTTTTAATAATCTTCTTATCACAAATTTTTATCCACATCTTAGTTTATTAACACACAAATTCATGTATCCATCTTACTCCATTGTCTATGAAGAAATTTTATTATGCCTTAGTACATATAAAAATTGTTCAATTACTTGTGAACAGTTATCGAATCGTTAATGTTCATATGTAATCTATATTTCTTGTAGAAAACTCATTTTGCTATATTTTTTATCTAACCGCTCATCCACATATCTATCTACAACAGCAGAGAAGTTTTTTAAAACTTCGGGGGATAGTTCAAACCCGAAGGCCTCACGGGAACTTGCACATAGCACATAAATCAAAGCTTTAGCTGTTCCTGTTTTTATGGGAATAGCATCATTTTCTTTCTGACATTGTTCACAGACAAATCCACATTGCTCAAAGCTAAAGAATATATCATTAATTTCTCTGGTTCCACATAAATGGCACCCCAACACGTGGGGCTCGAAACCCATTAACTGTACCATCTTTAGTGCATATACCCGAATAATAAGGTCTGGTGTTCTATCTTTATTTAAAAGCGAATTCAGTGCATACATTAAAACCTTCAAAGGCTCTTTTGCAGGTTGGTTCTCATATGTAATGTCATTAATAAGATGCAGCATATGAGCGGCATATGTAAGCAGAGNCATATCTTCTCTTATTTCATAAAAAGAGCTTATAATATCACATGTATTTAGAATATATGTATTCTTGCCCTTATACAAAACCCAGTCACAATAAGAAAAGACCTGAGTTCCAGCAGAGTATCGGTTTCTGTTACGCCTTACTCCTCTTGCCGAAACTGATATTTTCCCCAGGTCTTCTGTAACTATAGTAAGAATCTTATCGCAATCCCCAGCCTTCACTTCCCGTACAACTATTCCTCTTGTTTTGACATATGACATTTTTCACCATCCAATACAATCTCAGAAGCTACTTCTGTAAGAAAGTCGGTATTCTTTTCGTCTATCTCCTTATATCGCAAAAAATATTCTATATTCCCTGTTTCTTTAAACATTTTCCATGCTATGTCTTTTAACATGTTATCCCCCTCAACAAAAGATATATATGTATTTTTTGCTCTATTGGGTTGTTTATGTATACCAATTCAAGCCAAAATTTCGTGCTGGTAAAATTTTAATGCAAAGACCTTTGCATCTATCCAGCTAGCATTCATTTGAGGATAATATTAGGTTAAAAAACATAGAACCATTATTTCAAACTTTATTTGTGGTAAAGCTTATTAGTTTGGTATTGAGGCTCGCAAGTAATATTTATACCGAGTTTTTGGAAAACAGTTTCGTCAACTCTTGATAGTATTACTGATGAATGAGCTTCACAACCTTTTAGTCTCGGTAGCTGTTTCATAGCAAGAGCAGCCGTCGGGTTTGTTGCTGCACATATGGACAGAGCTATTAACACCTCATCCGTATGTAGTCGTGGGTTCTGATTTCCCATATGTTTCGTTTTTAAAACCTGTATTGGTTCAATGACAATAGGTGATATCAGATGTATGTCGTGATGTATTCCACCCAATTCCTTTAAAGCATTTAATAAAAGAGCGGCTGATGAGCCAAGTAAATCAGATGTTTTACCGGTTATAATTCTGCCATCGTGTAATTGGAGAGCTGCTGCAGGTCCTCCTGTAGATTCAACACGTTTCAATGCAGCACCCACAACTGGTCTATCTTTTGATGAAATTCCTAATTGTTTCATCAATAATTCTAATTTATACAATTCAGAGCGCTCGGAAAACCCCTGCCTCAATGAGCAACTTGTGTTATAATACCGTCTAATAATCTCTTGCTCAGATGCCCTACATACAACTTCATCATCGGTTATACAATATCCTGCCATGTTTACACCCATATCAGTAGGGCTTTTATATGGTGATTCTCCTGCAATTTTCTCAAACATAGCGTTTAGTACAGGGAAAATCTCAATATCTCTATTATAGTTAACAGAAGTCTTGCCATATGCTTCAAGATGAAACGGATCAATCATATTCACATCATCAAGATCTGTTGTAGCTGCTTCATATGCAAGGTTTATGGGATGTTTTAATGGAAGATTCCATATCGGAAAAGTTTCAAACTTGGCATAACCTGCAAGTGTACCCCGCTTATAGTCATGATATAGCTGTGATAGACAAGTGGCCATCTTCCCACTTCCAGGGCCTGGAGCTGTTACGACAACAAGAGAACGTGATGTTTCAATATAATCATTCTTCCCATATCCGTCATCACTAACAATAAGCGGAATGTTAGTAGGATAATCCGGAATTGAGTAATGCCTATATACCTTAATTCCAAGGTTTGAAAGGCGTTTTTGGAATGAGTCCACCGCATTTTGTGAGCGGTACTGTGTTATTACAACACTGCCTACATAAAGTCCTATGTCCCTAAAAGCATCGATTAAACGTAACACATCAAGATCATATGTTATACCAAGATCCCCACGCCTTTTACTTTTTTCAATATCATCGGTGCTAATTATTATTACTATTTCCACCTGGTCCTTTAGCTGCATGAGCATTTTGACTTTACTGTCAGGCTTAAACCCAGGAAGTACTCTTGATGCATGAAAATCATCAAACAGCTTACCACCAAATTCAAGATATAGTTTGCCGCCGAACAATTCAATTCTCTCAAGAATCTTTTCTGATTGCAGCTTAAGATATTTATCGTTATCAAATCCTATTTTATTCATCCGTCTTCTCCCGTACAGTTACTATTTTTGAATAATCGCCGAAAAAAGCCCCGGTATGCCGGTCAAAATTATATAAGCTTTAATACAAGCAAACAAGCGCCTCACAAGCAGAGACGCTCGCATCCTAATGTTACACCTATTAAGCGTTTTGCGATGTTACAGATTTTCAGTTAAGTAAATTAGTATATCATCATCGCAAAGACCTTTATTAAAGTATATCATTCCATTACTATTTAATACAAGAGGTGAAAGCATCATTCGTAAAATATGTCAGTTGTTAATGTCCATATTATCGGATAGTCGCATCTACAATTCTCATGCCCTGTCTTATTTATATCCAAGCTCTTTTAATAAAAAATCACTATTTCTCCAGTCCTGCTTAGTTTTTACCCATAACTTCAAAAAGACTCTCGAATCAAGTAAGTTTTCTACATCCTGTCTTGCTAATGTACCAATTTTTTTAAGCATGTCACCATTTTTACCAATAATAATACCCTTATGGCTCTCTTTCTCACAATAAATATTTGCATGAATTTCTATAAGATCCGAGTCTTGTTTTTCTTTAAATAGAATTACTTCAACACCGATACCATGAGGAATTTCCTCGCTGATGAGATGAAGTATTTTTTCTCGAATTATCTCTTGAACCAACACTTTCTCGGGTTGATCGGTCAGCATATCCTCGGGATAATATGGTTGACCTTCGGGAAGCAATTTTGCTGTCTCTTTAAGTACTAAATCCTTTGTTTCGGAATTAAGAGCACTTATGGGTATTATTTGCTCGAAATTCATTACTTTGCTATATTGGTCAATAAGAGGCAGAATGTTTTGTTTTTCTACCAAGTCCACTTTATTTATCAAAAGGATTATTGGAGTTTTGGAATCTTTCAGTAGTTCAATTATCTTTAAATCTCCAGGGCCTATAGTTTTATCAGTTGCCTCAACTATATACAAAATGACATCCACATCATCTAAAGTGGTAATTGCTGATTTTTGCATATAATCACCCAACTTGTTTTTAGGGCGATGCATCCCAGGCGTATCCATAAAAACAATCTGGTAGTCATTGGTTGTGACTATTGTTTTAATTGTATTTCTTGTGGTCTGCGGCTTGTCTGACATTATTGCAATTTTTTCTCCTGTCAGCAAGTTTAATAATGTTGATTTTCCTACATTAGGTCGTCCGATAATTGTTACGAAACCTGAACGAAAAGCCATATAGTACCCCTTTCATATCTGTAATACAACAGCGCTACCCCAAACTATTATAACCTAAATCATCCTTGGAAAATGCATGAGGTAAAAGTTCATCCATATTATATATTTTATATTCCCCATTTTTATTGCTACAAATAAACTTTGTGTCTTCATTTGCAAATTCTGATATTACCTGTCGGCAAATCCCGCATGGAAAGGTTAAGGAGCTACTATCACTAGCTATAGCTATTGCAATGAGTTCACTTTCTCCTGCAGATACTGCTTTTACAATGGCAGTTCTTTCTGCACATATGGTCGCTCCATACGATGAATTTTCCACATTACATCCAGTAAATATCTTTTCATCTACAGTCAATACCGCAGCGCCGACTCTAAAGTTTGAATACGGAACATAGGCATTGTCTCTTGCTTCAAGGGCTTTATTAACTAAAAATTCCCAGTCCATAAGTTTTTCACTCCTAAACAGCCATTTGCAATTTTTACAAAAGCTTTTAAGCGCCATTATCTTGTTTCATTGTATTATAAAAACATAATAATGACAAAGATTTTTGCGGTGCACTCCACATACATCCATATTGCATTTGCAATTTCATATATATTATCTTGATTTTGCTAATATTATTCTTTTTTAGTTATAAACTAATATTTGAATGTAATCTCTGCTTCTAAAAAACGATTAATTTCACGGCGCCTGCGAAAGGGCTCAATAATATCAAGGAATAACATGTGTACAGCCTCCCAAGTGAAAACCCATCCACCGATCAACAAGCTTTCAAGGAAAACATTCGAAATAATAGCTTTTGATTGAATTCTATTTGCCAACAATGTGTACAAAGATAGCAGTGAAAGAGAAATAAAAAGTAAAACAGCTGAAAGCTTGAAAAACCTCTTTGTTTTTCGATTAGACAATCGTTTTAATGAATTATAATAATTGTGATAGCTTATGCGAATAAGTTCTTCTTTTTCTTTACTGATTCCAGCTGTGTTTAAGGAGAAATTGATTTCAAGCTTTTCTCTTAAAGAAATGTCCTCTGAGCATAGATCAAGAAATTCAGCCAGTTCGGGATGAATATCTCGCTTTTTAATCGTAGAATTATCCCACTCATGAAAAAACTCAATATAATCATCAAGAGCAATATCGATAATTACACGCCCTGTGCTTTTGTTCCTTCTATATATAGTTTCATACTTTTTTGTTTTCTTTATTCTTTTCATAGACAACCTTCAGCAAATTACTTTGCGATGCCACATATTTCACTGAAAAAATTATACATTAAACTATAGGATANAAACAAGAAAAAAAGCAAAAAGACTTTTGCTCTTTTTCTATGATAATACCCTAGGCTGATAGAATGTTACCTTCTACCACAGGTGCATTCATTATATTATAGTAACTTTATTAAAGCTGTTCATTATGAAACCTTTATATATAATTCTTCATTGTTTGTATCAATCACTGCTGTAGAGCCTTCATGAATCTCACCCGATACAATTTTTTTGCCCAAATCTGTTTCAACAATTCTCTGAATATACCTTCGTAGTGGACGAGCACCATATAATGGAGAATATGCTTCATCAAGAATTTGGTTTTTAGCATCATCGGTTATTTCCAAGCTAATATTTCTATCCTTGAGCCTTTCACGCAGTTCGTTAAGGATTAAGTCAATAATAGAGTAAATATCCTTTCTACCTAATGGTTTAAATAACACTATATCATCAACTCGGTTAATAAACTCAGGTCTGAAATGATTATTTAAGCTGCCCATAACCAGATTCTTAACTTGCTCTGATATTTCACCGCTTTCTGATAGACTCTCAAGCAATATTTCGCTTCCTATATTACTTGTCATTATTATTATGGTGTTTTTAAAGTTCACAGTCCTGCCTTGGCTATCTGTTAAACGCCCATCATCTAAAAGTTGAAGTAATACGTGGAACACATCAGGGTGTGCCTTTTCGATTTCGTCAAACAAAATTACAGAATAAGGTTTTCTTCTAACTGATTCTGTCAGCTGTCCCCCTTCTTCATATCCAACATAACCGGGAGGTGCTCCGATTAACCTCGCCACCGAGTGTTTTTCCATATACTCACTCATATCTATTCTGATCATGTTTTCTTCAGTATCGAATAAAGCTTCGGATAGTGCTTTTGCAAGCTCTGTTTTTCCAACCCCTGTAGGCCCTAAAAAAATAAATGAACCAATAGGCCTTGTAAGGTCCTTAAGTCCTGCTCTGGCACGGATAACTGCATCGGATACAGCTTTGACTGCTTCATTCTGCCCAATCACTCTCTTATGAAGTATGTTTTCTAAATTTAATAATTTTTCTTTTTCCTCTTCAACAAGCTTTGTCACAGGTATCCCTGTCCACCTAGCAACTATTTCTGCTATTTCCTGCTCTGTAACCTCTTCTTTTAGAAGCTGATTATTAAGGGATGCTTGCCTCTTTTTATAATCCTCCATCTGTTTCTCAAGCTCTGGTAAACGTCCGTGCTTAAGTTTTGCAAGTGTTTCAAGGTCATAGACTCTTTCTGCATTTTCTATCTCAATTTTGACATTTTCTATTTCTTCCTTTAAGTCCTTTTCTTTTTGAATGAAGCTTTTTTCCATTTCCCATTGAGCCTTCATTTTCTCTGCTTCTTGCTTTAGGATCTGTATTTCATGCCCTATTTGGTCCTTTCTTTCAAGTGAGTTTCTATCGGTTTCCTTACCCAACACCTGTTGTTCTATTTCATATTGCATTATTTTTCTGTTTATTTCATCAAGTTCGTAGGGCATACTGTCAATTTCCATTCTTAACATAGAAGCTGCTTCATCCATTAAATCAATGGCTTTATCAGGAAGAAATCTATCAGTAATATAACGATTAGATAGAACAGCACAAGCAATAATGGCATTATCTGTTATACGTACTCCATGGTGGATCTCATATTTCTCTTTAAGTCCTCTTAAAATAGAGACAGTATCTTCAACAGTGGGCTGATCAATTAATACAGTTTGAAATCTTCTTTCTAACGCTGCATCTGTTTCTATATATTTTCTGTACTCGTCCATAGTTGTGGCACCAATACAGTGTAGTTCACCTCTTGCAAGCATTGGCTTTAGGATGTTTCCGGCATCCATAGCTCCATCAGTTCTACCTGCTCCAACAATTGTATGAATTTCATCGATAAAAAGAATTATTCTACCTTCGGACTGTGTTATCTCCTTCAAGACTGCTTTTAGTCTTTCCTCAAATTCACCACGAAATTTTGCACCAGCAATCAATGCACCCATGTCAAGAGAGAATATTGTTTTACTCTTTAGACTCTCTGGTACATCCCCTCTTACTATTCTTTGTGCAAGACCTTCAGCTACCGCAGTTTTACCCACTCCGGGCTCTCCTATTAGAACAGGATTATTTTTTGTTCTTCGAGATAAAATACGTATAACACTACGGATTTCCTGATCTCTACCTATGACAGGATCTAATTTCCCCTGCTTTGCAAGCTCAACAAGGTCACTTCCATACTTTTCTAAAGCCTGATAACCTTCTTCTGGATTTTTGCTTGTCACTCTTTCATTGCCCCTTACCTTTGATAATGCTAAAAGCAGCTTTTCTCTATCCATACCATACTTGGATATAAGTTTACTTGAGGATGAATTTCTCTCGTTCATAATAACCAAATAAATGTGTTCTACACTAACAAACTCGTCTTGAAACTTCTTGGCTTCATCGGCTGCTTTTAGGAGAACCTGATTAAAACGCCTTGAAGGGTAAACTTGGCTTACATTGGTCCCATAGACCTGTGGTATCTTATCTAGTTCTTGCTCAAGTTCTTTCTTCAACAGCTCTGTGTCAATACCACTTATTACAAGCAAATTCGGTATAAGTCCGTCCTCTTGCTCAAGCAATGCCATGTGCAAATGTTCTACATCCACCTGCTGATGATCTAGTTTAATTGCTAGTTGTTGAGCTCCCACAACAGCTTCTTGCGCTTTATCAGTAAATTTTTCAAAATTCATACTATTTCACCTCTCTTATTGAGTATTATCCCTGTGTTTTTTGCAATTGCTCATATAGCGTTTTTTGTTCATTTGTTAAGTAGCGAGGGTTTACTATTTTAACCATAATAAATAAATCACCACGTTCTCTTTGACTCTTACCATATCCCTGTTTTGGGATCCTGATCTTCTGATCTGTTTGTATTCCAGCGGGGATTTTAACCTGTATGGTGCCACTTGGTGCCTGAATCTTCACTTCTCCACCAAGGGCTGCAACCCATGGGAATACCTCGATTTTTTTTATGAGGTTCTTACCCTCCAATTTATACTGTCCCTCTTTAAACTTAATAGTAATATACAAATCCCCGTTTGGTCCTCCACCAATGCCTGGATTACCTTGTCCAGAAAGCTTAATTTTACCGCCTTCGGGGATCCATCTCGGTATTTTCACAGAGATGGTCTTGCTACCATTCATATTTCTAATTGCAAAGGTCTTTTCTACTCCTTCAATACCGTCTTCAGGGGAAATAGTCATTTCGGCTTCTATGTCTTCACCACGCATTTGGGCGCGTGTGGAATATCCGGAACTAAAGCCTCGAGTTCTGCCACCACCCGCACCAAATAAATCATTTAAATCTATACCACCTTCACCAAAAAACATATTAAAGAAATCACTGAAACCATTTTGGCTTCCTCTAAATTCATAATGTCCAAACTGCGATGGATCAAAATTCATTCCATTTTGAAAATCCATTGTTCCAAACTGATCATATTTTTGTCTTTTATCCTTATCACCTAAAACCTCGTAAGCCTCATTAACTTCCTTAAATCTTTCCTCGGCTTTATTATTTCCAGGGTTAGCATCTGGATGGTATTTCTTTGCAAGCTTTCTATAGGCTTTCTTTATTTCATCTTGGGATGCACTCTTGTCCACACCCAAAGTTTTATAGTAGTCTTTATATTCCACAGCAACACCTCCGACTTTGACTTTCTTTGACTATCAATACCATTATACAACAATTTCAAGTAAAATCAATATTTATTTCTATTTTAACAGAAAAAGCACTTTTTATAATATCGTTTAGAATGTACGGGAAAAACACACAATTACTAATAATTCACAGCAAATATGCAAATTATAGTATGGGAGGAATATAGATGACTAAAGAGATCATTGCTCTCATCTTAGCTGGTGGTACCGGTACAAGATTAGGCATTCTAACAAAGTTATTAGCAAAACCTGCAGTACTTTATGGTGGTAAATATCGCATCATTGATTTTACATTAAGTAACTGTATTAACTCTGGAATAGATACGGTTGGAGTTCTTACTCAATATAGACCACTTCAGCTAAACAACCATATTGGCATAGGCAAGCCTTGGGATCTTGATAGAATGAATTGTGGTGTTACTATTCTGTCACCATTTACAAGGCAGCAAAAAGGCGAATGGTATTCAGGAACTGCAGATGCAGTATATCAAAATTTACATTATATTGATGAGCAAAATCCAAAATATGTAATAGTACTTTCAGGTGATCATATTTACAAAATGAACTACTCAATGATGTTGGACTTTCACAAAAAGAATAATGCCGACTTAACTATCTCAGCAATTCAAATTCCTCTTGAAGAAGCACATAGATATGGTATTATCCATGCAACTGATGAAGGTAAAATATATGGATTTGAAGAAAAACCGCCAGAACCGAAGAGTAACCTTGCATCCATGGGCGTTTACATATTTAAAATGGACGTCCTAAAAAAATGTCTAATTGAAGATCGAAGTATTGAAGGTTCTAGCCATGATTTCGGAAAAAACATTATCCCTAAACTGCTCAATGATGGGAAAAATCTATGGGCCTATACTTTTTCAGGCTATTGGCGCGATGTCGGAACTATACAGGCTTACTACGAATCCAACATGGACTTAATTACTCGCGTGCCACAATTCAACCTATTTGATCACAACTGGAAAATCTACACACCAAATCCCGTTAAACCTGCGCACTATATTGGAGAGTCGGGATATGTATCTAAATCTATTATTTCTGAAGGGTGCATGATTTTTGGGCAAGTTAAAAATTCCATCATATTTCCGGGCGTAACGATTGAAGAAAATGCCTTTATTGAGGATTCAATTATTATGTCAAAAAGCACTGTTAAATCTGGTTCTAGACTAAATTGCACAATAGTAGGAGAAAAAACCACTCTCGGTCGCAATGTCAGAACTGGGATCGGTGATTATGCTGAGAATATTTTTAACAGTGAAATATATAAAACAAAAATAACAGTGATAGGCTCCGATACCATTGTCCCTGATAATACAAATATTGGTTGCAATGTTGTTATTGATAATAAGATATCAGCTCAGGATATCCCGTCTTCGAATATTCCTTCGGGTTACGCATTACTGAAAGGTGGTGATGGTAATGTATAACACGATGGGCATTATATTTACAGGTGGAAAAAACAATCGTCTTAAAGAGTTGTCTGCTGAACGTTCCATATCGGCTGTACCTTTTGGTGGAAAATATCGCGCAATTGATTTCGCACTATCAAACATGATAAATTCTGGCATACGCAATGTTGGAATACCTACACAGTATAATTTTCACTCATTAATGGATCACTTAGGCTCTGGAAAGGAATGGGATCTGGATAGAAAAAATGATGGTTTGTTCATACTAACCCCCTATTTGTCCGAGTATGGAACGGGATGGTATAAGGGTAATGCAGATGCAATGTACAAAAATTTAACTTTCCTAAACCGTAGCAATGAAGAGTTCGTGGTTATAAACCAAGGCTATGCAATCTATAATATGAATTATATTGATATGCTAAAACACCATGTGGACAAGGACGCCGATGTTACAATCTCTTGCAGATATATGGCTGACTTTCCCCAAGAATATCTTTGCAAATTAGGAATTGTTGAAACAGATAGCGATAAACGAATCATTGACATTCAGGAAAAGCCCCTGAACCCAAAAAGCAATTTTGTATCCATGGGGGTTTACATTATCAAACGGAAATTGCTAATAACCCTTCTTGAAGAAAGCGCTGCCCATGGATATTATGAATTCGTAAGAGATATACTTGTAAAAAAAGTTAAGGAATTACGTATTTACAGTTATGAATGGAAAGGTTATTGGAAACCTTTATGCAATATACAGCTGTACTACCAAACAAACATGGAATTGTTAAATCCATCTGTTCGCTATGAGCTTTTTATGAAAAATGGTAGAATATTCACAAAGGTAAAAGATGAACCACCAGCAAAATATAACGAGGAAGCTTTGGTGCGAAATGCTGTGGTTGCAGATGGTTGCATCATCGAAGGTCGGGTGGAAAACAGCATACTCTTTAGGGGTGTAAATGTTCAAAGAGGCGCAGTTATTAATAATAGTATCATAATGCAGGATTCTGTAATTTGCGAAAATACATCCCTTGATTACTGTATATTAGACAAAAACGTGGTTATTACACCAAACAAGCAACTAAAAGGTGATAAGAACTGGCCTTTAATAGTAGGTAAAAACGTGGTAGTATAATAAAATGATTACTATATTTACCGCTCTGTATTGTGAAGCTGAGCCGATAATTCAATATTTTGATTTGAAAAGACAGGATGATATTAACGGATTTCAACTTTTTTCAAGAGATCCAATTCATTTATTGATTACAGGTGTTGGGAGCATCAATGCTGCAATAGGTGTTACTTCCCTGTGCTCAAGTTCTTTGTACGCTCCTGATTTTGGTGATATCATTGTTAATATTGGTATCTGCGGTACCAAGAATTTAAGCTTGGGAAAAGGCTCTCTCCTGTTAGGTAAAAAAATAATTGATCTTAGTACATACAGAGCTTACTATCCTGATATGATTTTTGAACATGAATTTACTGAAAGCACTATTTTAACAAGTCCTGTTCCAGTAACAGGTAGTGTCAATAATAGTGCCATAGTTCACTCTTTGCATACAGAGCATAGTAGTATCTACGCGGGTAGCACCGAAATTTCTATGACAGAATGTGCAGGGCTTCGAACACAGAGCTTTATTCACAAGGATAATACCAACACTATTTCTAATGAGTGGCTTTCGGATGCAATCAACTTATTCGCCACTGATATGGAGGCATCTGGGATATTCCATGCTGCAAAACTTTTTTATCAACCACATCAAATGTTCTTTTTTAAAGTTGTTTCAGATTATCAGGATGGCGAAAAGTTAAGGAAACAAGATGTGTTAAGTTTAATATCTGACAATATTGGACAAATTGCAAAATGGATATTACCAATTCACGATGAGCTACAAAGCCGTAAACCAATGGTGTTTTCAGAGCAGGAGAAGGCTTTGTTGAATAGAACTGCTGAAAGCTTAAGATTAACTGTCTCAATGCAGTTTCAACTTAAGGGTTTACTTCATTACTATAAAATAAAGAATGGCGATTTTACTAGGGATTTAGAACAATTTTTGAAAGAAAATATAAAACAAACATGCAAAAATAAAAACGAAGGGAAGAAATACTTTGAAAAGCTTAGAAAAAGCTTCCTATAACGCTGCGTTTAGTCATATCTATGTGGAAAAAGAAATAATTGATCACCCCAACACGATAGAAATATTATCTCGTTTTCCGAAAGCTGTGAAAATAGAAATTAGCCGTTATAATGAAATTTTCTCCAGAAGCAATCAAAGTTTTATCATTCAAAAAAAATCACCAGCTCTAATTCTAGCAAAAAAATATGGTAAATTTCTTTTCGAGGGCGCTCCAGTATGTCAAGATTTTGGCAATGAACATTTTTATTATACTACTTGCGTTATGAACTGTATTTATGATTGTGAGTACTGTTTTTTACAAGGTATGTATGACAGTGCCAACATAGTGGTTTTTGTAAACCTTGAAGATTATTTCGCAGAGATAGAAAAACTTCTCGCAATCCATCCAATGTATTTAAGTATATCGTATGATACTGACTTACTATCACTTGAGCAAAAGCTAGGCTTTGCACAAAAATGGTGTCGCTTCACTAAAGCCCATTCAGATCTTACAATTGAAATCCGCACAAAAAGTGCAAATAACAAAGCAATAGAAGTGTTAACGCCGTCAAAAAATATAATTCTTGCATGGACATTATCGTCAGAAACAGTCCAAGAGGCCTATGAGCACAAAACACCACCCTTAATGCAAAGGCTGTCATGCATTAAAAAGGCGCTGGAAAAAGGTTTCCAAGTTAGAATTTGCTTCGATCCCATTTTATATTCTAAAGACTGGTTATCTTCTTTTGAAGAGATGGTTGAAAAAACTTTCACAGAAATACCAGCTACCAAAATCCATGATGCGAGTATTGGGGTATTCAGAATCTCCAGGGATTATCTGAAAAGAATGAGGAAAAATCGCACTGATTCGGTCATTGTTCACTACCCTTATGAATACGACAATGGTGTTTACCACTATGGAAGTCATTTATCTCATTTAATGACCTCTTCGGCTTGCGATATCTTAAAAAAATACATACCCGATGAGAAAATATTCGTCTGGAATTAACACAGGGAACACAGGGGGACGAGGGAACACAGGGGGACGAGGGAACACAGGGGGACGGTTCTTTTGTGTTAATTAACACAAAAGAACCGTCCCCCTGTGTTGTGTGTTGTTTTATGGTAGGGTTGCAAAGCCCTTTTCTAAATCTTCATCTGTTGGAATATAATCCGTCATGGTTCCAGCGTTATAACTACTATAAGCTGATAAATCAAAATATCCGGTACCCGATAGACCAAAAATAATGGTTTTCTCCTCGCCTGTTTCACAGCACTTTTTGGCTTCGTCCATTGCCACTCTTACTGCATGAGAAGACTCTGGAGCGGGCAGTATTCCCTCGTGGCGCATAAACTCTTTCGCAGCTTCAAACACTTTTGTTTGTTCAACAGATCTAGCTTCAAAATAGCCATCGTGATACAGTTTTGCCAGTATCGGATTCATTCCATGATATCTTAGCCCACCTGCATGATCCGGAGAAGGCATAAACCCTGAACCGAGAGTATACATTTTCAACAATGGTGTGATCTTACCAGTATCTCCAAAATCATAAGCATATCGACCTCTTGTAAGTGTTGGGCAAGACGCTGGCTCAACCCCGATAAAATGAATGTTGTTTTTGCCTTCAATCTTATCACCCATGAAAGGAGCAATAAGTCCAGCAAAATTCGAGCCACCTCCGACGCAACCAATCATTATGTCAGGTTCAATGCCATACTTTTCACATGCTGTTTTTGTCTCCTCACCGATAATTGTTTGATGAAGTATCACATGATCCAATACACTTCCTAAAACATAACGGCAATTATCGGTACTCATTGCAATCTCTAAAGCCTCTGAAATTGCACACCCTAGAGAACCACCTGTTTCTGGATTCTCTTCTAAGATCTTTCTACCTATTTCAGTTGTATTCGAAGGTGAAGCTATAACTTTGCTCCCATAGGTTTCCATGACTGTTTTCCTGTATGGTTTTTGATTCATAGAAACCTTAACCATATAAACAATAAGATCAATATCATAATAAGCACATGCCATAGAAAGAGCAGTACCCCATTGTCCAGCACCTGTTTCGGTCGTGAGTGTGGTAATTCCTTGTTCTTTAGCATAATACACCTGAGCTGCAGCCGAATTGAGTTTGTGAGAGCCCGATGTATTAGTGCCTTCAAACTTGTAGTAAATCTTGGCTGGTGTTTTTAAAGCCTTTTCCAGATTATACGCACGAATAAGGGGTGAAGGACGAATCATTCTGTAAAAATCCATAATGCCTTCAGGTATTTCGATATATTTATCTTTTTCATTTAACTCCTGCTCTATTACTGCTTCGCAAAAGATCGGGGCAAGGTCTTCTTTTTTACACGGCTTAAGCGTGCCCGGATGCAACATCGGTGATGGTTTTTCCTTCATAACAGCCTTTAAATTATACCAATTTCTTGGAACCTCATTTTCTGATAAAAATATTTTGTAAGGTATTTTTGTCATAGTTTTCATCCCTTTCTTTCTATTATTAACGCAGAGCCTCTTGTTTTATTAAGTTACATCGCAAAAGCCACTTATTAACTAGATTCCCCGCATTTTTGTAAAATTAAAATAAAAAAAGCCTTTATCCATATATAGGACAAAGACTATTATCTCTGCGGTACCACCTAAATTGCGTATAAAACGCCACTTGTTTTCATGTACTAACATACATGCTTCCTTACTAACGGGTGAAGCTCCCGGCGTGCATACTCTAACATATTTCAGCATCGCCCTCATGAGTCCATTCACAATAAACTTTAACATCGCAATTCCACCATCTGCGACTCTCTATTGATAAAGTATTTATGCTACTTCTCTCAATCACAGGTTTAAATATTGAATTTATACCATGATATTCAAAAACTACATTCTTGTCAAGCTTTATTCAAAAATTTTTTCCAATATTGCAAATGTTGTTAATTGTAAAACTAAATTAGACCCCTTTTTTAATCTTGAGTCTAATCTAGTCTTACAAACTCAGGAGTTTAATTCAACTCTATAAGGTCATTTTGTCTTACGAATTTGAGGATCAATTTCAAAAGTCTAATTTACTTTTGAAATTGACCAAAGTTTCAAATATAATTAATTGTAATTTAGAACGAAACAAAACACTATAATCATCAAATCATAGGACAAATTGTAACAGGTCCTAGTAAACCTGACTTAAGCCTCTTCCTATCGTATGCTGCCATATGGGCAAACCTCTTTGAATACATTCTTTTTTCGGCTTCTATCGTACCTGTAACTTCATTTGCTCCAGTATTGTATACAGTAATCTCAATTAAGTGCTGACCTTTATCTATACCCTTTACAAGCAGTTGATAGGGTTTATAAGCTGTTCTTCCAACCTCTTTGCCGTCAATTGAGACAATTGCATGATAATATAGCTTAGGTAGGCATATTAATGCGTTTTTTTCATCAGAGTTATAGTCGAAGTACGCAGAATATTTCATATATCCAGAATATTCCGGTAACCCAAGTCTTGACCAATCCGGCCAATCCATGCCGTCAAGTTTTATTTCTTTACCATCGGGTAACGTAACCCACCAATTGACTGGCTGAATACAATTTTCAACATCGGGCTCAGCGTGCCTTGCTCTTGATATATTCCCATTCCTATTTACCATGAACACTTTTAAAGCACAACCATCAAAATATGTTGAAAATTTTAGTGTTTCATCACATATAACAGGGTTCAGGCTTCCATCTTTCAAATCCACCTCATATAATTCGCCGTTATCCTTTATTGATATTTCAACTTCGGTATCATTATACGATTCATTTAATAGCATATATAGGGTTTGATTCTTGCTCTTCCTTGTACAAAGAGATATCTTATTCCCCGGGTGAACCCAAACGACCTGGTTTACGTGTTCTTTTATAAGTGGAAGTTCACTACAAAGAACTGCTTCATTTTCTAATAGTGGATTGAATCTAAAAACGGATATTATCTTTCCTCCTACACTATTAAATTGTCTTAGTTTTTTAGCAACTTCATCTTTAATAGTGCAATTCGGAGGTAAAATAATAGTATTTATTATATTGCCTGATTTGGTTAAAATCCCACCATCGGTTAGGTTAAGCTTTAATATGGCTTCATCCCAAATATAATCAAATTCATATGGCATATAGGTTAATTCTTTTGCAATATCGTTAACCCATTCCCAAATAAACTTCTGAGCATTATTAATGGTGAGCTGACCAATATTAAGCTGAGTTCTATATAAATCGTATTCGGGTACATAAATAGCTGTATTTACATTTGTCTCTCCATATGTAGAGATGGAAGAGGATGCAGCCATTCTTTCGTATATAAGTTTACCAAAAGGCTCCTGTAGCATGTGATTAGGCATTTGAGGGCTTTCGGGCGGGCTGTCCGGACTATTATTCGAGTACATAAGATGAAAATCATCAATACCCCGTATGACCTGATGATCGGTTATGTAACGCATTAAATCGCCATGAAGACCTTGTCCCATTCCCGCAAATGTTTCTGAAGTAGCATGCTCTTTCCCTAAAAGCCTTTTTACAGAGCCAGCATATCTGGGGAAATCTGAAAATGTATCGGGTTCAATTTGTGCCCAAATAACATCCACCGCAGGGCGTGTGTTATATTTCATATTTTTAAAGAAATGTCCACTTATCGTTGACAATGTATTTAAATGATGATCTAGATCCATATGACCCGACAGTTCGACATTGTGTTCATCACACCAACTTTTTAAAACCCCATAGAAATTATCTGCAACCATATCGGTATATACATCAAAGAAATCATCGAAATACTTCTTAATAACAGCGGGTTCATTGACATTAATATGCGATAAAAGATACGGGAGTATCTCCAGCATATCATAACCCTTCTTTTGTATAAACATCTCAGGTAATCTATGGCTATAAGGAAATTTAAACTGAAGATAGGGTTCATCATAGAAAAAACCTTTAATTACATCTCCAAAATAGCTAGAAAACCTTTGATAATACATCTCGTACATAACATTAAGAAACTTTTTAGTAGCTTTAGAATTGAGCATATCAATACATGACATTGCCGGGTCTCCAGCAAAAGATTTACATGAAGATTTTGAAGCCTGCTCGTCATAGTCCCATGAAACTACAACAAAATGCGCATATTCATCTTCACATTTATATTCAAAAAGTTTATCTTGTTTTATACTAACTCTTTCAAATGTATTATTAATAAAAATACCTGCTGAAACCACATTCTCAGGCATTGAAAGTGTGATTTTATCATGCTTTTTTAATATACAGTTGTGTGAAATATAAAGTTTTTTTGCCCTAAATGAATCATTGGTACAAACCAACCCACCAGCTGTTCCACTGGGGTATCCCCAATCATCAAAAATCCATACTTCAAGACCTTCTTCTTTAGCTGTTTTTAATGCAACCTCATATGAATCCAAAACCATGTTGATCCATGATTCATTAGCTCTGCCAACACAATCAGTCGCTATTATCATATTGAATCCGCGAAAGCCTTGTTTCTTGCACCACTTTACCCAATCTCGTATACTTTCGTGGCTTTTATGAGCTTTAACTCCGAAAAAGGCCAATGGTCTATGCTTGTCTAAATCAATATCTAATAAATTGTATATATTCGGAAACTCCATATATCCACCTCTTAAAGCTATCTGAGTACTTACACTAAGTATACCACCTTTTATCAATATCTCAAAAACAAAACTTCACTTTATCATTAACAAATCAACAAAATCATACGATCAAGTATAAAGTAAATAGAGGTTTTAACTATGAGGAGATTTATTCTTTCTATAGATGGGGGCGGAATTAGAGGTATAATACCAGCGGTTTTTTTATCGGAACTGAAAAAGACACTTGAAAAAAATGGTGTAACTGAGCCATTTCATCAGATTTTCGACCTCATAGCAGGTACATCTACAGGAGGTTTGATATCTCTGGCATTGACAGTTCCAATCTACCAAAAGGATGGAGGTGAGTTGTATGATAAAGCTGGAGGAATTGCAGCTGAGCAGTTACCTGTTCTCTATAAGATGTTGGCTAATAAAGTGTTCCCCGGCAATAAAAACAGAGTACGCAAAACCATAAGGCAGGTATTTACAAGCAAGTATAGTTCTATCCCATTTCACAACGTCTTACGGGGTTTATTCAAGAACTGTACCGTTAAGGAAGCATTAACTAATTTGCTGTTAACAACCTTTAATATGGAGACCATGCAACCTGTTTTTATAAAAAAAAGGCCTCTAGCTGCAGGAGGCGACACTGATCCAAACTTTTACATGGCTGACGCAGCATTGTCAACAGCTGCTGTTCCTACATATTTCCCGCCAGGATATGTGAATAGTATTGGTGATATCACGAACAGTTATTGCCTTATAGATGGCGGAATTTTTTGCATTAATCCAGCTATGAGTGCCCTTACCGAAGCCAGAAAGATTTTTCCTCGATCTGAATACATAATATTGTCCCTTGGCACTGGGCAGCAGAAAGAAGAATACAAAACTGAGAAAATACGAAATTGGGGTTTTTTTAATTGGATTGCTCCCTGGCTTGGCTTACCCCTAATTACAGCAATTGGCGAAGGGCAAAGAATAAGCACAAACCATATGCTAAATAAGCTGCCCCAGGTTAAATTGATTCGCTCAGACATATATCTTGATAAAAACGCGGGTATCGATGACGGCGGAGCGGAAAATCTTGAATATCTAACAGCAAAGGGAATAGAAATGTGGAATGCTAACAAAAGCGAGATTGACACTCTTATTAAGAACATCGTAAACAACCAACAACTTAGAGGAGATAATAAAGTTCGCAAAATAGTCTAGACAATTTGAAACAGTAATATCGTCATTTTTAACAAGTAATCCATATAACATACAAAAGCTCTCACAGCATCTAGAAGACGTTCTAGTTCTATAGGGTTCGATGAAAAATTTGGCGTTTGCATTAAGAGGGGGCGCTAAGTCGTCGCTTTATAAAGTCTAATTAAAGTAGGCTTCGATTAACTAGTCTTTTGATACAATAACATAAAGACGGCCTTTTTCTATTGTCACTTCAGCATTTTCTTGGATAAATTCATTACTAATACCAAGACCTGTACCCATGACCATTCTTGCATCCTTCAACGGATAAGCAAGGCCCTTGGTTGTAACTCCTTCAACTACAGCAGTTGCGGGAATTAACGATACACAGAAACCTTGCTTTCTTTTCAGTTCAATACGATCTGTAACAATATGAATATAATTATTTTGGTCGATTATTACACCTTTTACTCCAGCGTCTGCTAGTTTGTGGAGAAGATGAATATTTGAAAGTGTATGATCCATACGCGTCCCAATGGCGCCCACAATATATATACAAGTTGCACCTTTTTCAATAGCAAAATCTAAAGCAAGCTCCATGTCAGTATAATCTTTGTGGATAGGAAACTTAATAATCTCAGTACCGTTATTTTGGTATAAGGCTCTTATTTCAGGATGGATTGAGTCAAAATCACCAAGTAAAATATCAGGTTGAATTCCTGCTTCATAAAAATACCTTGCCCCACCATCAGCACATATTAAAAGATCGGATATATCGGATAATTCTTTAATAATTTCAGTGGATTCAACAGTTCCACTTCCCACAATTAATACATTCATGTCTACTTCTTCTTTCGACAAAAAGCAGATTTTTGCCTTAATTCTGTCACAAAAGATGTTTTCTCTGAGGCATTGAAAAATGCTGATCCAGCAACAATAACATTTGCACCCGCAGCCGTTACTTCAGATATATTATTAACACTAATGCCACCATCTATTTGCAAATAGACATCTGGATTATTTTTATTTAACATATTACGTAATGTTATAATTTTTTCTGTCATTTGTGGTATATAAGCCTGTCCTCCAAATCCTGGGTTTACCGTCATTAAAAGCACCATATCCACATAATCATAAACATAATCCAACACATTAAGTGGTGTAGCTGGATTTAATGAAACCCCTGACTTTATACCTGATTCACGTATAACCTGAAGTGTTCGATTCAGATGAGTACATGACTCGGCATGAACAGTAATCATATCTGCTCCTGAGCTGATAAAATCATTCAATAGGCGTTCGGGCTGTTCAATCATTAAATGAACATCAAGAAAAAGCTTTGTTTCTTTTCTAATAGACTTAATTACTGGTGGTCCTATGGTAATATTGGGAACAAAGTGACCATCCATTACATCGATATGAACCCAATCCCCTCCAGCATTTTCAATTGTATCTAAAGCCTCTTTCAGACGTGTAAAGTCTGCTGATAGAATTGATGGCGCTATAATTATTCCATCTTTATTTGTATCTATTGTCATATTGTAATTTCAACTCCTCGTATAGTATTTGATAGCCTTCATATCTGCTTGAGGATATGCCTCCTGATTTCAGAGAATCCTTTACTGCGCATCCCGGCTCTCTTAAATGGCTGCATCCATTAAATCTACAATTACCCTCTAATCCTTGAAACTCAGGATACATGAATCGCAACTGATCATATTCGATGTCTTCTAATGCCATGGTGCTAAACCCGGGGGTGTCCACTACATATCCGTCATTATCCAAAGGAAGCAGCTGAACATGTCTTGTTGTATGCCGACCTCTTTGGATTTTACTACTCACTGCTCCAGTTTCCATAACCCATGAATCAATTATATTATTAAGAATAGTCGATTTGCCAACACCGGATTGACCTGCAAAAACCGTTCGACATCCTTTAAGCTTCTCGTGGAGCTCCTCATATCCTCTTTTCCCCACTTTGCTCATAGGGATGATCTGATATCCCGTGTTTCTATAGATAGATTTAACCTCTGAAATATCTTTTTCATCAATTAGATCCATTTTGTTTATAATAATAATTGGTGTTATGTTTTTCTGTTCTGCTGTAATAAGTAACTTATCCACAAGCAGAAAATCAGGCTCTGGAGACACCCGAGTCATAACAATAGCCACCTGATTTACATTTGCAACTGCAGGCCGTATAAAGAAATTACGACGCGTTTCAATTTCTTCTATCCAACCTTCTTTTGCATCTTCGTCGGTAATTGTGAAATTTACAAAATCACCCGCAAGGGGAGTTATTTCTTTTTTTCTAAAAATCCCTCTAACCTTGCACTCATAAAATCCATTGCTGGATTCTACGGTATAAAAACCTCCTACGCCCTTTAGAATCAAACCCCTCGGCAAAAATACTCCTCCATTTCACTATCGCTCAGAAAAGACTTCCTCTGTATATTGAAATTGTCCATCCATGTAAACTATTAATGTTGTTTTTGCCCCAGGAGTGACAGGTACAAGAACGTCGTATGGAAATTTTGTTCTTTCAAGCTCAATCCTTGTTAAGAAGATCTCTTCTGTTGTATCCCCTGTAGTATAATAAGCCTCGACTTCCACCTTGTTTCCAAAGTTACCCTGCACAGGTAGATAAATAGACCGGGTTACTCTAACGGACTGATTAATGCCCGGAACACCTCCGTCACCACCTGTTGGAGACTGTTCATCACCAAAGTAAAGGTTCACTGCTGTTAGCTCCTTAACAGTGGTTCCTGCCTTTGGTTCCTGATCGATAATTCTTCCTTTATAACCTTCTCGATCCTCTGGGAAAATCTTCCCTATACTTAGGTTTTCGGATAACAGTTTGTGTTTTGCTTCGTCCATTGTATCGTTTGATAAGTCGGGAACAACTACATCCATTAATTTAGGACCTAGACTTCTATATATAATAACTTCACTTCCCACACTTACATCCGAACCCATTGCTGGCTGCGTTCTTATAACCCTTCCTTCTGCAACCTCATCGCTGTACTCAGCTACTTCCTTTGGTTTCAATCTCAAATCATCTCTTAGATAAAGTTCAACTTCGAGATAATCTGCAAATTTCATATCCTCAGGAATAGTCACCATTTGCGGACCATTACTGACGATGAGCTCAACTTTAGTAATTGCAACTGAACCCGGCATAATGGATATGCCTGCCGTGGGTTTTTGAGAAATAACTATATCCTTTTCAACAGTATCATGATACTCATACACTGGCTCTAAATATGGAAGATTTTTTTCCTTTAAATCCTCAATTGCTTCGTCAATATGCTTACCAATGTAGCTGATGACTTCCACAGGTTCTGTTTTCGGTGCAGAAATGGCTCCAATCAAATCCTTTACGATTTTGTCATAGGCAAACCAAATGCCGCCCACAATAACGCCTATCAGCAAAATATATACTGTTGCAATAAGAAATCCCTTTTTCTTTGATTTCGGCTTATCACTTTTTTTTGCTTTTCTTTTATCATTCTTTCTTTTGTTTTTATTTCGAGAACTTTTTCCTGCCAAGGTTTCATCCTCCAAATCACCAATAACCTTTGTAGCAAATGGATCATTGACACTGCCATTGCTCATTTCCTTACCCATTTTAGCCCGATCTAGGTCTGCTATCATCTGCAGCGCACTATCGTAGCGTTCAGTCTTTGCTTTTTTCATTGCACGAAGTACAATATCATCCATTGCTTTAGGTATATCAGCTACATAATCAGATGGTATTGGTGCTTCTTCTTCAATATGCTTTAATGCCACAGATACCGGAGTATCTGCATCGAAAGGCACTCTACCCGTTAGCATTTCATACAAAGTTACACCAACAGAATAAATGTCGGATTGCGCGTCAGTATAACCACCTCTTGCCTGTTCGGGCGAAGAATAGTGTACTGAGCCAACTGTATCAACCTTCATAGTAATTGTAGAAGTTGAAGTTGCTCTAGCTATACCAAAATCCGCAACTTTAGGAACATTGTCCGATGTCATTAATATATTTTGCGGTTTAATGTCACGGTGTACAATATTATGCCTGTGAGCCTTATGCAAAGCACTTAAAATAGAAATTGCTATTTCAGCTGCCTCTTCCCATGGAATGGCTCCGTTTCGTCTTATATAATCCTTTAATGTTATTCCATCGACATATTCCATAACAATGTAATGAATGTTATCTTCTCTGCCAACATCGTATATTGATACAATGTTGGGGTGATTTAAACTGCCTGCTGCATAAGCCTCTCTTTCAAATCGTTCAAGAAACTCTTCATCATTAACAAATTCATCTTTTAAAATTTTTACTGCTACCCAGCGTTTTAATACACGGCATCGAGCCTTATATACATCGGCCATGCCGCCGCTTCCAGCTAGTTCAACCAGCTCGTACCGGTTGTTTAGAACTTTTCCAGTCATCCCCGCACCTCAAATTCTTCTTTGTTCAGGATGGGCTTAATATAAATACAATTAATTTATGCTCTCCTGTATCTCGGGTCATACTCTATTCGTTATACTTTCACAGCAATTGCTGTAATATTATCTTCTCCACCTCGCTCATTAGCCAATGCTACCATATCACGCAAAATAGAATCTAAATCCTTATCTTGTATAAGCATTGACAAAAGCTCATCCGATGTAAGTTTCATAGTAAGTCCATCAGTACAAAAAAGATAAATATCATCACTGTATACATCCACACTATAAAAATCAATCTGTACCTCTTTTTCGTATCCTAATGCCCGTGTTATTTGATTTCTCCGTGGGTGCACTTTCGCTTCTTCAACATCGAGTATCCCTTTGTCGACCAATTCACCAACAAATGAATGATCCTTTGTAAGTTTCTCGATATTTGCATTACGTATCAGATAAAACCTACTATCCCCTATATGAGCTATTGTAAGTCTTCCTTTGTTAAGTAGTCCTGCCGTTAGGGTTGTACCAATATTATTCCCATCTAGGTTTTTTAATGCATATTGAAAGATTCCGTCATTTGCCTGGTTAATAGCATCCTTGAAAACCTGTTCAGTTGTATCTTTTGCATTTTCCTTTTTGAAATAGGAACAAATGCCGTTAGAAATTAATTCTACAGCCATCTTACTTGCTATGTCACCAGCCTGGTGGCCTCCCATGCCATCAGCTACAATGAAGGCCTGTGGTTGACCATTCTCATCAAGAATAATGTTCCAAAAATCCTCATTTTGCTCCCGAATGATCCCCTTATCACTAATAGCCGCATATTCCACTGCTAATCCACCATCCTGTCACTCTCAACGGACTTCTTTCTTAACTGACCACAAGCTGCAGATATATCGCTGCCTAATTCCCTGCGGACAGTAACGGGTAATCCATATCCTTCAATAATTTTCTTAAAGTCATCTACCCTTTTATTATCCGATTTTATATATCCTGATTCTTCTACAGTATTTACAGGAATGAGGTTTATATGGCATAACAGACCAGACAACCTCTCTCCGAGTTCTTTTGCATGCTCATTCCCGTCATTTATTCCATTAATTAGTGTATATTCGAATGTTATCCTTCTGCCAGTCTGCTGAGTATAAATATGACACGCTGTCAGTATTTTGTCAAACGGATATTTCCTTGCAATGGGCATAATACTTCTTCTGACTTCATCATTAGGAGCATGCAATGATACTGAAAGATTAACAGGAAATTCCTCTTTTGCAAACCTAATAATTTCTGGTACAAGCCCGCAAGTGGATACAGTCATTCTTCTATAACTAATATTCAGTGTATCTTCTTGATTCATTCTTCTTAGGAACTTAATCACATTATCATAATTATCAAAAGGTTCACCTATCCCCATCAATACTATGTGGCTTACTCTTTGACCAGTGTCATTTTGTATTGCTATAACCTGAGCCACCATTTCACCTACTGATAAATTTCTATCCATCCCTAACTTGGAAGAAGCACAAAAACTGCATCCCATTCGGCACCCGATTTGAGTTGACAAACAAACGCTATTGCCATAGCGATACCTCATTAAGACGCTCTCTACCACCTTACCATCCCTTAGCGCAAAGAGATACTTTCTTGTTCCATCCTTCTTGGATATTAACCTTTCTACTATACTGGCTCCTCCAATATAAAAAGACTCTTTAAGCTTATCCCTTAACGCCTTTGAAAGGTTAGTCATATTATCAAAGCTGTCAGCTCCCTGATAAATCCATTGCCACACTTGCTTTGCGCGGAATACTGGCTCGCCGAGCTTATTTATTTCATTTTTTAATTCGTCAAACTCCAAATCAAATATATTCATTTTTCCCGAGTTCATAATAACTTCCTTATACCAGGTTTAGTAACTCATCCCTTATCATTAGTGAGCTTTCCTTCGCATTCTTGATATAAAAAAACCGTCAGTGCCATCTATATGTGGATAAAGTTTTAGCATCCCTTCATCAACATGGGTTTTATTACTCAATCCCTCTGGTAAATATGGTTTAAGGGACTGGGTTTCAAACTCTTGATTTTCAGAAAGAAAATCTGACATAACTTGCTCATTTTCTCTTTTATTGAGTGAACAAGTACTATATACAAGCACACCACCGAGTTTTACATATCTACTGGAATTATACAATATTTTTTTCTGAATCTCAACCAGACTACTAAAATCTTCCTTTTTTCTTTTCCACTTAATATCTGGTTTCCTTCTAATAATTCCAGTACCTGAGCACGGTGCATCAACTAAGACTTTGTCATATACGTCATGTTTTTTATCATAAAGCTCAAGAGCATCTCGTTGGGAGGCACTAATGATATCAATGCCAAGTCTTTTTGCATTCTCATTAATAAGGTCAATCTTATGCTCATGAATATCCCATGCATCAATATGCCCTTTGTTGTTCATAGATTGTGCAATGTGTGTTGTTTTCCCGCCAGGTGCTGCACATACATCCAATATTCTTTCATTAGGCTGTGGATCAAGTATTTTAGTAACAAGCATTGAACTTTCATCCTGCACAAATACTTCTCCATTCATAAAAGGATCCGATTCTGAGATGTCGGATACATTTTTTAGACGCAGGGCTTCGGGTAAGAACCTCCCAGGAAGCACCTCAATCTGATTGCTATTAAGCTCTTGTATAATCGCGTCTCTTGATGTTTTCAGCGTGTTTATACGAATAAAAAAATCCGGGCGCTCCAAGAGTGAAGATAAAAGACTTTCGGTAAATTCTGCCCCAAAGTCTAAAATCCATTCTTCCGTTAAGTACTCAGGGAATGAATACTTAATGGATAGCTTCCTTGAAACACTGGATTCATTTATATGTTCAAATGTAATTCTATCTTTATTTCGAGTAATATTGCGCAGTATTGCATTTATATAACCCGTAGATTGTTTTGCGTACTTCTTAGCAAGATTAACTGAAGTATTGCAGGCAGCTGATGGAGGCACTTTGTCTAAAAACATGATCTGGTACGTACCCATCCTCAAAATCTCCAGCACCCAGTTGGATAGCTTTCTTAGCTTCACTTTTGAAAACTGGGATATCACCCAGTCCAATGTCAGTCTCCAAGTAATAGTCCCATATACAAGCTCGGTTACAAAAGCCCTATCCCTTAAATCAAGTTCTTTGTTTGACAAGGCTTTTTTTAACGCAAGGTTTGAATATGCTTGGTTTATATTTATTTCATATAAAGCCTTTAAGGCTATTTCTCTAACTTTATCCATTAATACCTCTCATTTCAATGAGTATACTTTTGAATGCTGAAATCCATGTGAGATTTGATAAGTATACTATATTAGATCGAATATAAAGCAAAATAGTTCCCTCTCCAATGGATTTTGCAATGTGAACTTAATATTAACTACTTTCAATATGTAGACATATAGTTCATGTAGCGCTTTTGCTATATCAAAACTCAAATATCATAATCGAAAAATGCCTTTTAAATATATTCGGTGATTTCTGTGTGAAAAACTCTCATTGTAAAACTTCACGAAAAACTCTTGTAAAATTTTCTCCAGCAATCTTTTTTATAGTTTCATCGGTATAATTTAATTTGCCTAATTCGTTAAACACCAAATATAAATGCTCAACACCATTAATTGGGTCTGGTAATGAGTTCATACCGTCAAAGTCTGCACCTATACCAACTGTATCTGGCCCTGCCACTTCGCATACATGTTCAATATGACGTACCAGGGATGAAACACAAGCCTTTTCACTATTATTGATAAACTCAGTATAAAAATTTACACCCACTACACCACCAGTTGCCTTTATTGCTTCTATTTGCCAATCATAAAGATTGCGTGGGTGTTCACATATCGCCCTTGTATTGGAATGTGATGCAATAATGGGCGCTTTGCAAATACTAATGCAATCCTCGAAGGTTTTTTCATCACTATGCGATATGTCTATAATCATTCCCTTTTGTTGCATAAGTTTAACAATTTCCACACCAAAAGGAGTAAGACCTCCATTTTGCTGTGTCTGCGCACCATCTCCCAGTTCATTCGCATAGTTCCATGTAAGTGTGAGTAAGCGTACGCCTGCATCAAAAAAAGCATTTAGGTTTTCAACCTTCCCTTCAAGTGCCTCCCCGCCCTCGATAGATAACAGACAACAGACTTTTTTTGCTTTTAAACCATCCTCAATATCCTTGAACTTATTGCACAGTTTAATGGTTAAGTTTTGAGCGTCTATTTTTTTTGCTTCATTAATATACATCATAGCATCTTTGAAAGTTGGTCTTTTTTTATCGGGATTCTGAAAAACTGCCAGAACCTGAACAAAACCATCATACCGTAATGCTCTGCTAACATCCCAATGGTAAGAGTTTCTTATAAGACTTTTATTATTGTTTACCACTCTTGTTAATGAATCGCAATGCGCATCTACAACAATCATATAGCTCTCCCTTCAAAATGCATCCGCAATATGATTCACATTTATTAGTTCTCCATCTTTTGTCATGATTATTTCAATTACATCAAAATGAACTTCTACATCCAATATCCTATGTTCTTTTATATAACACGCGGCTACATTTCTAATGGTTCTTTGTTTTTTATATGATACTGCCTCTGCAGGTGTTCCAAAAGAATACCCTGTTCTAGACTTAACTTCTACAAAAAAAATTTGCTCACTCTTAGTAGCAATTAAGTCAATTTCACCCAAGCGCCCCACACGGTAGTTTTGCGCTAATATTTCGTAATTTCTGTCTTTCATATATTCTAATGCATAGGACTCTCCCATTTTTCCTAATTCATAGTTATTCATAAGAATTCCTTTCAAAGATTAGTCCTACTCATGTACTACTCATCATGTTTAAACTTCTTTGCAGCTTTTTCATCAACACGACTTACAAAAGATAACACTTCAGCAACCACTTCATATAATTCAACAGGGATCTCCGATCCAATACTGAGCTTTACAAGCTCTTCAACAAGGTTGGAATCCTCTACAACAGGTATTTCCTCTTCCTTTGCTTTCTCTAAAATCTTCTCGGCAAGTACACCTTTCCCCGACGCTATTATTTTTGGTGCCTTATCTTCATTAGGTGTGTAAGATAAAGCAGTTGCTTTCTTTACTTTTTTCTCCATAATAATTAAACCTTAATGTCTATTCTTGCTTTTTGTCCTGTCATAAGCAAATCAGCCGTTTGTTCGGCGTTAAAGATGTCCAACTTTTCCTTTCTTGGCAAAATGGATAACTCAAACAGATTAAACCCCTTTTTCTGAAGGGCCTCATGAAGAATCTTATATTCACTCATAAAAAGTGGCTTATACTTCTCGTCATCAGCAGTCAGTTTAGCTATTACATTTTTATCCTTCACGTTTATAAATATATCTAATATACCAATATTTTCAGTAGTTAAGGATAAAAAAAATGAAAAATCCTTAGGACTTATCTTACCCGCCCTACCCTTTCTTTTCATGACATATAACTCACCACTGGTTTTCTCGCCTCTAATCGTTAATGGCAATTGAATAAACATCTCAAAACTTGAAATATCGTTAAAAAAATGAATTGCGTTTTGTAGTTCTTTAACAGTGGCTTGGATATTGTTAGTATTATGCTCTGCTAAATCCGTTGTGCTTGAAATATATTTATCAATTGAATCAAGTTGCTTTTGCAACTCATCAATCCATTGTTCCACTTTTGGTATGCCTGTTTCATCAGGTTCTATCAGGTTTTGCATTTCTGATTTAAGCTTCTCAATAGGTAAAGATATTGTCCCATCTTCTGTTGCAAACTCTCTTTGTAATTCATCCATCCACAGCTCTAACTTGGGTAGGTCTGATTTGCCGGTTTTGCTAAACACATTTTTTAGTATTGATTTAAACTCATTAGCTGGTAAAGTAAGCATCCCATCTTTTGTTGCGAATTCACTATTTAACGCATTAACCCATTGTTCCACCATAGTTTCTTGTTCCTGATTTGGCTTAACAAGAGTATTTCTGGGTAATGCTTTGATCTGTTCGGCAGCGAAAAACAAATTTTCGTCTTCTGACTGTTGAAGGGTATTTACAAAATCAATCAATTTATCAGCAAAGTGAAATGTTCCATCGTCCAAATTTGATAACAGACTATGGTATTGTTCATTTTCCTCAAACCCATTAACAACAAGAAATACGGCATGCTTTGGTTGTTCTATATGGGAATTTTCCATTAGTTTTAGAGCCTTCTCCACAAGCTCTTTTGATGGCTTTTCGCCCATTTCAATTATTGCTTTTACTATTTCCAATCCTTGTTCAGTTATTGGCAGCTCCAGTGATTTTAACAAGCTCTCGGGGCTGATCTGAGCTTGTGCATTTGCTTTGTCATATGAAATATGCTCTTCTACCTGAGTCATAACTGAACCATTTTGCTGCCTGTCTATGACTTTTAACTTCAAAACATCCCCTGCGTTATATGTATCATCCAGCTTAACCTGTGCATATATTTCGCTTCCATCCATAAGCTGCATTAATAAATAGCCACTTTTGGCAGCTAGGATTCTTCCTGTGAAAATATCTCCAAGTGAAAGTGTGTTTTGATTTTGCGATTGATATTGAAGTATCTTTTGCGATGCAACATCAGAAATTCTCAATTCTATTCAACCACCCACTAATAATTAATCCATCTGCAGTTTTCCGCTAATAGTTCCACCATTTTTGCGTAAAACTTTTTCTATGAATTGGACTTAAACCGTATTTCTTTATTGCCTCAATATGTTCCTTTGTTCCGTATCCTTTATGTGCGTCAAACCCATATTCAGGATACAGGGTATGGGATTTTTCCATCCACCTATCTCTTGTAACTTTAGCAATTATGGATGCAGCAGCAACTGATACACTTAGGCTATCGGCTTTTTCAACGGTAAGTTGTTCCACGGCAATAGGAAGCTCAACAGCGTCAACAATTAAATAATCGGGCTTATGTTTGAGTTTATTCACAGCCTGAATCATTGCCTTCTTTGTCGCATTAAGAATATTAATTTCATCTATTTCATCGTGCATAACCATTCCAACACCGTAATCTATGGCTTCATTTTTTATTATATCAAATAGCTTGTCCCTAACTGAAGAACTTATTTTCTTGGAATCGTTTAGTTTTTCAATTATACAATTCTCTGGTAGAACTACACAACTTGCAACAACAGGACCTGCAAGAGGGCCCCTACCAGCCTCGTCAATACCACCAATATGTACAAACCCTTTATTTCTAGCCATAATCTCATACTGAGACATTTGCTGTAATCTTTTTCGTTCTTCATTCAACCTAACAAGCCTTTTTGAGAAAGTATCTGCAAGCTTTGCTACAGAAATACCATAATGGGGTAGAATATCACAAAGCCATAGAACTGCTTCTTCAAGGGGCATATCTTCTGCTTTTTGTTTGATCTCATTTAATGTCATCTTTCTATTCATTATTGTCACCATTTTTTATTGGAGTTTCCAATGTAAATCTACCTATTTTTGCAGCCCTGAATTCATCAAGAATAATGTTGCTTATCCTATAATAATCTACTTCACCACCCGATACAAGACATCCTCTTTTTATCCCTGCTTCTTCAAGAAGTTTAGGTCCAGACTTACCTTGGAGTTCTTGGAGTTTGTATCTATTTTTTAATTGCTCTGGGTAAAGTTCTGATAGCATCTCTAAAAGTTTAGCTGCAAGGGTGGTGGTATCCATTATTTCATCCCGTATTGCACCAGTGAATGCTAAATTCATACCAATTTGCGGATCTTCAAACTTAGGCCACAAAATACCCGGTGTATCCATAAGCTGTATCTCGGGGTTTATTCTAACCCACTGTTTGATTCTTGTAACACCCGGTCTATCACCAGTAGTAGCCGTTGCCCTTCCTGATATCTTATTTATGAGTGCTGATTTACCTACATTTGGAATACCAACTATCATGGTCTTAATTGGACGCACTCTTCTCCCTTTACTCTTGGCAGCTTCTAATTTCGGCTGCATTATTTTTTTTAGTCTGGAAATAAGCTTTTGTATTCCTGCCCCTGTTATTGCATTTATACATATGGCATCAATGCCATCTTGCTTAAACCATTCAATCCATATGTCGTTTTTTTTCGGATCGGAAAGATCGCTCTTATTCAATACAATTATTCTTGGTTTATTCTTGGTTAGTTCGCTAATCTCTGGGTTTTGACTGCTGCTTGGTATTCTGGCATCTAATAGTTCAATTACCACATCTACCATTTTCATATCTTCTGTTAATATTCGCCTTGTCTTTGCCATATGACCAGGAAACCATTGTATATTCATTATCTCTCACCTTATCAATTTATTGTCATATATGAAGAAAGAGGACAATTTGTCCTCTTTTTCTAAATTCATTATTTTTTTGCTTTAACGTCTTCTTTTACTCTTGCAGCTTTACCTACTCTGTCGCGTAGATAATAAAGCTTAGCTCTTCTGACTTTTCCTCGTCTTACAATTTCAATATTATCAATCTTTGGAGAGTGGATTGGGAATACTCTTTCCACACCTATACCTGATGACAATCTTCTAACAATTATTGCACGACGTATTCCAGTACCATGAATCCCGATAAGAAATCCTTCAAATATCTGAAGTCTTTCACGGGCACCTTCCTTAACCTTGATTGCTACTCTTACAAGGTCTCCAACTTTCAAATTCGGAAGATCCTGTTTCATATTCTCCTTATCTAGAGCTCGAATAATATCCATTTCCTTCTCCTCCATATCATAGACGTTCATATCGGTGTATATAATTACCATCCGACAGAGGACCGCCCGTATTCACAATTTAGCATTATAGCACAGATTTTTGTAAGTGTAAACAAAAAAATTATAAAAAACACCTCAAAATGCCCTATCTATTTTATCCGTATATCCGCATTTTTTGGCACAATTTGAATCCACGTTTGACCTGGGTTTAGTACCAGCTCCTTTTTATCAGCATCAAGATACCTGGTCTGGGAAGTTCTTAAGGGTTTTACCCAAGTAATATCTTGCTTTACTCCATTACTGATATAATATCCATTACCCCCACCAGTTGTCTGCAATTGTTGTCTTCCGTATTTATCACCGTCTATTAGCCTATTATCAACAAAAAGTATTATAATATTCTTGGCACGGATAGTCTCACTGGTATTCCTATCAATATGAAACTCCCCTAATCGGGTTCTTTTATAGTTTCTTTCCTCTTCATCATAGTAATACCCACAAGTACTGTTTACGCTATACTTAATAAAGATCTCTTCTGCGCTATCACCATTCAAATTAACCGCATCTTCACTGCTATAAGTTAAGGGTAACTTCTTTTCTGTTTCTAGCGAATATTCTTCCTTCTTAATGAATTTTTCTAATCTTTCACGGTTTGTATAAGAATCATGATAATTGGATCTGTCTGTCGTTAAATCCCAGAATACGCCATAAGCATTCTCCATAACTCCGTCAATATTCTCTATCTTATATAACTCCAAATCACGGTAGGCATAATCGCTCCAGCCAATATGTGTGTATATAGAATCATATTCCATCGCATAATCAAGAAAATAATGTCTTGAACTTCTTACAGGACCGATATGGTCTGGTAGGTTGTCCCAAAACAACGCCATATAACGTGTAGCTCCATATTCAGTAAGCGCTTCATAAACCACCTGTGCCTGCGCAAGACCACCCTGAGGTAAAACCTCACTTCCTTCATTATCAATCATCACTGCTATTGGCCTTCTGCCTTCTTCAGGAAAATCAAAATTTGATGCTTTTTGCACTGGTGTTGGTGAAGGAGTAATTTCGGTTTCGTCAATCTCAGTATCTCCATTGTCTTCATCATCTTCAGGCTCAGTATCATCTATTATTGGCGAAGGCTCTGGTGTAATATCGGATAGTCCCACTGTAGTCTCATCCGGAGTTTTGTTGCGTTTTACAGCTTGCATAATAAGAAAGGTTGTGGCTGTACTGACGATAAATAATAACGCAACAAGTATAATCACACCTCTTTTATTTAATTTTATTTTTATTTTCTTTCTTTTTATTTTCATCATGAACCCCCATAATAAGATAACCCATACAGCTTTTCTCTATTATCCATTATAACTTATGAAATTTGAAGGTCAACATTTAATAAACTTTTGCTATGTAATCCATTGTTAATAAAAGGAAAAAGGCCCTTTAGATATACTCTAAAAAACCTTTTTACAATTCAATATTTACTCATTGCGATCAACTAATAGCTACTCTATTCGCTCTTATATATGTTTTGGAAAATGCTGGATTATGTTCTACTCTTCTTCTTCATAGTCATCTTCTTCAAATAAATCAAAGGCAGAATCTTTAAAAGCTTCAAATGCTCTTTCCATTATTTCTTGGTCGTCTTCGGCGATAAGGTAATATTCATCCTCATCATCATCATATTCCATTCTCATTATGACAATGTTGCCTTCATCCTCATCGTCATCTTCCAAAGTTTGCATTATAGCATATTCTTGTTCATCAATCTGAACAGAGGCTAAAAATTCTACATTTAAAGTGTCTCCATTTTCACCTGTTAATTCAATGATAGAACCCATATCTTCGCAATCATGCTCGTGACCGCATCCGTTGCATTTATTATCTGACATAAAAAAACCTCCTTTATTTACACAGTCTTTAGACTGGTACATTAATGAAACTCATGCGCATCCATATAACTTTGCAGTATTATGGATGCAGCCATTTGATCAATTTTACCCTTGTGTTTTCTGCTGTCAATTCCCATTTCAATAAGGGCTTGTCGCGATTGGATAGTAGAAAGCCTTTCATCCCAAGGAATAACACTTACACCGGGGATATAGTTTTTAAGTTTATCCATAAACTGCTGCGTCCTTACTCCCCGTTCACCAACAGTGCCATTCATGTTTTCAGGGAATCCCACAACAATAATGTTACATAAATAATGCTCGGTAAGTTCTTTAATCCTTTTTAGGGGTTTTTTCCATTCCTTGTTCCAATAGATGGTTTCAAGAGGCTGAGCTGTAATCTTTAAAGGATCACTTACTGCAATACCTATTCTCGCCTCGCCAAAATCTATACCTAGTATTCTCATGAAACCTCCTACATTATTTGCAAAGTACACATACATTGCAAAATGCTACAACGAATGCTTTCTTGTCCACTAATAATATCCTAGTCGTTTACTATTTGTCAATTGAAATCATACTTTCTTCCCAAAAATCTGGAGCTTCATAACCTAGAAGATTTGCAACCGTTGAGGCAATATTGGCAAGACCAAAATCTCCCTGCTTCAATGTAAATTTTTCAGCATTATAATTGTCATAAATAATAAAAGGGACCTTATTTAGAGTATGACTAGTTTTGGCTTTTACCGTCCCATTGTCGTCTTTTTTAGCATTACCCTTTTTATCGGTTTCAAACATTTCATCAGCATTTCCATGGTCGGCTGTAATAATTGCCACCCCACCCAATTCATCCACTACCGATAATATTCTCTTCAAACATAGGTCAACAGTTTCAACAGCAATCCTAGTGGCTTGGAATACTCCTGTATGCCCTACCATATCTCCATTTGGGAAATTGACCCTTACGAAATCATACTTTCCTGTCCTCATTTGCTCAATTAGTTTGTCTGTTATTTCAGCTGCTTTCATCCATGGACGCTCTTCAAACGGTACGATGTCAGAAGGAATTTCAATGTATGTTTCAAGTTTATCGTCGAATTTCCCACTCTTGTTCCCATTCCAAAAATAAGTTACATGACCATATTTCTGTGTCTCAGATATTGCTAACTGACGGACACCGCTTTTGCATAGATGTTCACCTAAAGTATTCTTAATCTCAGGAGGTGCAACAAGATATCTGCTCGGAATATGAAGATCTCCATCATATTCCAACATGCCCGCATAAACCACCTTCGGAAATCTTTTTCTGTCGAACTTAGTAAATTCAACTTCCTCAAAAGCCCGGCTTATCTCAATAGCTCTATCACCACGGAAATTAAAGAAAATTACACTATCATTATCTTCTATAGTGCCGATAGGATTAGCATTTTCAGCAATTACAAATGGCGGTAGATCCTGATCAATAACACGGGACTCACTACGGAAAGTATTGATTGCTTCAGTTGCTGATGCAAATTGTCTTCCTTCGCCAAGGACGTGAGTTTGCCAGCCTTTTTCAACCATTGACCAGTTTGCTTCATACCTATCCATTGTGATTTTCATACGGCCGCCACCGCTTGCAATTTTTGCATCGAAGTTTTGAGAGCGGATCTCAGACAAAAATTGCTCAAAAGGTGTTACGTATTCAAGCGCAGAGGTTTCACCCACATCTCTGCCATCGAGTAGTATGTGAACTCGAACTCTTTCTATGCCTTGTTCTTTTGCTTTCATTATCATAGCTTTTAGATGATCAATGTGTGAATGAACATTCCCATCACTAAATAGACCCAAAAAGTGCAGTGTAGAACCGTGCATTTGCACATTTCCAGTAACTTGTTTCCAGGTACTACCTTCAAACATTTTCCCTGACTTAATTGCTTCATTAACAAGCTTTGCACCCTGGCTGTATATTTGACCAGACCCTATAGCATTATGTCCTACTTCTGAATTACCCATATCGTCATCTGAAGGTAAGCCTACGGCAGAACCGTGAGCATTTATTAAAGTATTAGGATATTGTTTTAACAAGTTATCAAGGTTAGGAGTATATGCATTATAAACTGCATTTCCTTCGGTGTTTTCAGATATTCCTATACCATCCATAACTATTACAACAACAGGGCCTTTGTATCCTTCGAAATTAGTAAGTTTTTTTAGCATGTTGTAAACCTCCAAGCTCTAAATTGTGAAAATACCCTCCGGTTAACCGGAGGGCAGTATATTCTATTGTTGATAATTTACTATCTTAGTGTATTCATCCAGTTTTAGACTGGCTCCTCCGATTAAACCACCGTCAATGTTAGGCATATTAAATAGCTCAGAAGCATTTGAAGCTTTTACACTACCACCGTAAAGTATGCGAACATTTTCAGAAGTTTCTTCGTCATATAGTTCTTTAACTAGTTCGCGAATTACTAAACATGCCTCCTCCGCTTGAGCATTGGTAGCTGTTTTTCCGGTACCTATTGCCCAGATAGGTTCATAAGCAATAACGAGGTTACTAACCTGTTCCTTAGTAATTCCAAGTAAAGCAATTTTAATTTGATAACGAATATGCTCTTTTGTAACACCCTGCTCACGCTGAGTCAAAGTTTCACCACAGCATATAATAGGTGTCATTCCAGAGTTAAGTATTGCATGGGCTTTCTTATTGACGTTTTCATCGGTTTCAGCATAATATTCTCTTCTCTCTGAATGACCAATAATTACATACTGAACACCGATTTCCTTAAGCATTTGACAGGAGACTTCACCAGTATATGCACCATTTTCTTCCCAATGTACATTTTGTGCAGCTACTTTAATATTGCTATCTTTGCTGGCTTCAACAGCTGCAGGTATAGCAACATAAGGTACACCCACCACCATCTCCACATTTGTTTCATCAATTTGTGCCTTTAACTCATTAATAAACTCGGTAGCTTCACTAGGAGTTTTATTCATTTTCCAGTTACCAGCAGCCATAACTACACGATGGCGTTTGTCCATCAAGCAGGCAATGCCTGGTAGAACTTTACCTTCAAGAAATTCAAGAGAGGCCCCACCACCTGTAGATATGTGAGTGATCTTATCTGCAAAGCCAAGTTGTTCAACTGCCGCAGCTGAGTCACCACCGCCTACTATGGATATAGCTCCTGATTCTGCCACTGCTTCAGCAATTTTCTTGGTTCCATTTGCAAATTTCGGGAACTCGAAAACACCCATAGGTCCATTCCAAACAATTGTTTTTGCTTTTTTAATCTCATGTGTAAAGGTTTCTATTGTAATTGTTCCAATATCCATACCCATCCATCCATCGGGTATATCATCTGAAGGTACATATTTATCTTCAGTGTCTGGGCTAAACTCCTTACCTATGACATTTCCAATGGGAAGCAAAAGGTTAACGCCTTTCTGTTCTGCTTTTTCCATGAGCTCTTTTGCTAAATCAATCTTATCTTCTTCGCATATAGAGTTACCTATTTTGTAACCCTTTGCCTTAAGAAATGTATAAGCCATTCCACCACCAATAATTAAAGAATCAACTTTTTCAAGAAGGTTTTCAATTACTGTTATTTTGTCGGACACTTTTGCCCCGCCCAAAATGGCGATGAATGGTCTTTCTGGGTTTGTTAACGCTTTACCCATTAATTCAATTTCTTTTTTAATCAAATATCCTGAAACGGCAGGTAGATAGTCAGCCAACCCTGCGGTAGAAGCATGGGCGCGGTGAGCAGTTCCAAAAGCATCGTTCACAAAAATATCTGCCATAGAAGCGAGTTCTTTAGCAAATTCCGGATCGTTCTTTGTTTCCTCCTTATGGAAGCGCACATTTTCCAATAGCAAAACTTGACCTTCTTTTAGTGCTTCTGCCTTTGCCTTTGCATCTTCGCCGATCACGTCATCAGCAAGAATAACTTCCTGACCTAAAAGTTCACTAAGTCTTATAGCAGCAGGTCTCATACTGAACTTTGCTTCAAACCCTGATTTAGGTCTTCCCAGATGTGATACAAGGATTGTTTTAGCTTTATTTTTTATTAAATATTTAATAGTTGGTAATGCTGCTACAATTCTCTTATCATCGGTTATATTTCCTTCGCTATCCAGAGGTACATTAAAATCCACTCTGGTTATAACTCTTTTACCATTAACATCTATGTCCTCAACGCTTTTTTTATTGTACATGCTCATTATTCCATCTCCTTTATCTACTAATTGCTTCATTTAAAAAAAGTGATTCATGTAAATATTATCAACTATTTGTCTTCAATCTAAACAGGCATCCTAGAAGGATGCCTGCGTTGAAATTAAAATTCGTATTATTCAGCGTCAACCTTGGCTATATGAGTAACAAGGTCAACTACTTTGTTTGAATAACCCCATTCATTGTCATACCAAGCAACTACTTTAATGAAATTGTTGTTTAAAGGAATTCCTGCTTTAGCATCAAAAATTGAAGTTCTTGCATCACCAATAAAATCAGAAGAAACAACGGCGTCTTCTGTGTATCCAAGAATACCCTTCAATTCGTTTTCTGAAGCGTCTTTCATTGCTGCGCAGATTTCTTCATAGGTAGCGCCTTTTTCTAGACGACATGTCAAGTCAACAACTGATACGTCAGCTACAGGCACTCTGAATGACATTCCTGTAAGTTTACCATTTAATTCAGGTATAACTTTACCAACTGCTTTTGCTGCACCGGTGGATGAAGGGATAATATTGAAGCTTGCACCTCTTCCGCCTCTCCAGTCTTTCTTTGAAGGACCGTCAACAGTTTTCTGTGTAGCTGTTACAGCATGAACTGTAGTCATTAAACCTTCGATAATACCAAACTTATCATTAAGAACCTTTGCAATAGGAGCAAGGCAGTTTGTTGTACATGAAGCATTGGAAACAACCTTCATATCCTTTGTATATTTGTCTTGGTTAACGCCCATAACAAACATAGGAGCATCACTTGAAGGAGCAGTAATAACAACCTTCTTTGCGCCTCCTTTAAAATGTGCAGAAGCTTTTTCAGTTGTGGTATAAATACCTGTAGCTTCAACAATGTATTCTGCGCCACAGCTCTTCCAATCAATGTTTGCTGCATCCATTTCAGCAAAAACTGCTATTTCTTTACCATCAACAACTAATTTACCGTCTTTTCCGCCAACTTCGCCTTTGTATTGACCATGTACGGTATCATACTTAAGCATATACTGCATATAATCCAGATCAATAAACGGATCGTTTATTCCTACTACTTCTACATCGGAATTTGCCATAGCTGCTCTAAGCACTAGGCGACCAATTCTACCGAAACCATTAATTCCAACTTTAATTGCCATTTTTATCTCCTCCTGAACAAAATTTATAAATTTTCAACGTTAAACTATCGTTAACAAAATAACAATCTGAAATTATTCTATATTACTTTACCCAAATATTCAAGTATAATCAGGTAAAAATTTGATAGTTTATACATTTAATTATTTAGCATTTTATACAATATATTTGTCTGTTGCTTTCGTACATCATAATGGACGCAGCCACAGCCGCATTGAAAGATTCTGCACCACCGGGCATTGGAATGTTAATAAACTCAGTTGCCCTTTCCTGGAAACACTTAGAAATCCCATTACCTTCATTCCCAATTACAAGACAAAAAGAATCAGTTAAGTCCACATTGAAACATGGTTTTGCATTTTCAATTTGCGAGGCAATCACCCTTATCGAGTTTATTTCACAAAATCTAAAAAAATCTTCAATTCCAATATTCTCTAATACAGGAATGTAGAAAATCGAACCCATTGTGGCACGCAGCACTTTTCCGTTATAAATATCAACCGTTCCTTCTGTTGCCAAAACCGCATTAAATCCCAATGCATGCGCGGTCCTAATCATTGTTCCAGCATTACCAGGATCCTGTATTGAATCCAAAACCAAACCTCTGAACTTATTATCATATATTGTATCCAAAGCCTGTTCTAAAACTTGGACAATGCATAGAACACCCTGAGGGGTATCGGTTTGTGCAATTTGTGAAAATAGTTCAGGTTCTACTTCGTAAATATTTACTTTAGATCCTAGCTTTTCTATTACCCTTCTTTGACACTTAATGTCGGTGTCTGTAGAGAAAATAACTTTTTCTATTGGAGCATTGGAGGAAATGGCTTCGTAAATGAACCTATATCCTTCAATCAAGAATTTTCGCGATTTCCTGCGGTTTTTTTTGTCCTTGAGAGAAATTACCTCTTTAATAACCTTATTTTGCCGACTCTGTATAAACTGCATGGTTCCTCCGACATTTTCATAATGAGTATCTTTAGAATTTATCAAAATTACTTTCTTAATCTTACCCAAAATCCTTATCCCTAAAGTATATGCTTAATCAGTGTATTCGAAGGTGCATTTGATAAATATAGGTATATTAAGCCTTAGGATAACCAAATTTTTTGAATGTGAAATCATATCTTTGTGATATCTTTTTTCTTAACTTTGGATCTATTTTATACTTATTGGGTTTATAACCTTTAAGCGATTCTATATATTTTTCTATACTCACCTTAGCCTTGTCGAAACCATCAATTCCAAGTTCTCTATATATCTTTTCAATATTCCCAATTGGGTCTTTTACTACATCTTCATAACGCACTTCTATTAAATTACCTTCTGGGATCAAGTCTTTTTCATCAAAATACTTTTTATACATTTTCTCATAGATCTCAAACTGAGTTTCCTCTGATTCCTCTTCAGAAACGGGTTTTTGTAACTCGAAGACAGGAAAAAAGTTATCATAAAGTTTCTTTGTAGAGACATATACCTTATATGGGTCTCTACATATGTGGATAAATTTTGCATTCGGAAACAGCTCAAGTAACACCTTAATTCTACTTGTATTTGTAGGACTTTTAAGAAGTAGCCTTTTACCTTTCTGTTGATATGTCACCTTTTTCAATATAAAAAGATATTTGTCCTTCCATTCTGCCAGCTCTTCGGTCGAAACATTATGAAAATATGCATATTTTTGATATTTCGCTTGATTCCTAGGGAAACAGCAAAAATGATATGTTGAAATTGTGGACATATTTGCCATAGCAAACTCTTCTTCTTGAGATGAAATTGTGTCAAGAACAACATTATCCATATGACGGTTTTTCGGAAGAACTTTTTTCATTATGAATTCCAAAATGCTATAACAGCTTAAAAACATATTTGGACAAAAACAATGAATAGCATTTGTCACCGCAAATTGTTCATCTTGGGATAGCATATTAACAAGGTAGGTTGTCCCACTTCTCCAATGACCCAGTACAAATACCGGATCCTTCTCAAGTTTTGTCTTTTTTACTCTAATATTGAAAAATATCCTTTCAACAAGGCGAATAGGTGTTAGTAATATAATGACAAAGGTAATATATAAAAACTTAGGTAAACTCCTCCAGTAAATGGGCTTATCTTTGTTTTGCCACAACAGTTTAATCCAGGTTTGTAAAGTACAACCCATTAAAAACTGTATAGATAAATCCCTTATGTATCCCATAGTTTAGTACCTCCAAATAATCCTAATAAATGCTTAAATACACAGATACTTTATAATAGTTTGCACAAAATGCCCATACTTTAATATATAATATCAAATTAATTCATGTCCATCAATAGAAGTTCCATAGCAAGTCTTCCGTCTATTCTACCTGTTTTTATTGCTAAGTCCATTTCAGCACATTTGTTTATTAAACGATTTAAAGCATCCATTGAAAAATTAGCAGCTTGTCTTCTTGTCTTATCAATATAATATGGGGATACACCCACCAACTTTGCCATATTGGCCTGAGGTACTTTTTTCTCTTGTAATCGTTTGGTTTTAGCCAGTATAATAAGCTGTCTACCAATCATAGCTACAATTAAGGGTATGGGCTCACGCGATTGAATTAATTCGTCCATTATACGCAAGGCCTCAGCTATCCTACGCTGTGACATGGCATCAGTTAGATCAAAGATTATAGCTTTAGTACTTTTTGTCACCATGTCATTAATAATATTAGGAGTTACTTGAACTTTGGTTCCCATATAACTTGCTATTTTTTCTATTTCTAAAGCCATAAATGTCATATCAGGATCTAGTAAGTTCACAAGAAAAGCAGCGTCCCTTTCGCTAATTTGCTTATTATAGGATGCAAATACTTTAATAACCCATTTTGTTAATGCCCCTGCTTTTTGCCAACCACACTCTACTAGGACTGCATGGTTTTTCAATGACTTGTATAACGATGTTCGTTTATCAGATTCACTTTGAATGAAAATTAGGCATATATAATCAGGAAGTGATAAGAAAAATTCATTAAAAGTCTTCTCCTTTTCACCTAATTTAAAGACGTTACTTTCTTTCACCACAACTATTCGCCGTTGGGAAAAGGCTGGGAACACTGATATTTCGTTCTCGATTTGTTGCAGTGTTACCTTTCCTTCTAATACGCTATAATTCAAAGGCATAGTTTCTGGGGGCAGCAATATTTTAACAATTTCATCCACATAATACTTAACTAGAAATTGCTCAGGCCCTGTAAAGAAATATAAATTCCCTATATTTTTGTTTTTTATCTGTGTTTTCAACACACTCATACTCATATTTACAATACTCTTTTTTCTATTATTTTAATACAACGATATTAGCAAATCAATACACTAACACGCCTTAAGGCGTTATGCACATCTATCTGTCAAATATATTTGGTATAAACATTAACTAAATTGTCACTAACATCTATTATTACTTTGCATCCATAAGTTACAAAAAGGTGTACCTTCGCTTTCTTGCCCATGTTCTTATTTTAAATTCACTACCATTTGATTGAACAATTACNGCTCCACATTCCTTTGTTGTATATATCGTACTTTTCNCTGANATCAGGCGGTTTATCACTTCATCCGAAGGATGACCATAATTATTNTTCCCTACACTGATAATTGACACTTCTGGCCTTACATACTCAANAAAATGCCAGGATGTGCNACCCTTACCACCGTGATGAGCAACTTTAAGTATATCACAATCCAAGTTTTTTCTTTGCTCCAATATAGACTTTTCTATTTCATTGCTTATATCCCCTGTAAAAAGAGCACTGAATTCTTTAAACTTCAACACTCCACAAATTGAGGAATCATTTAGATTATCTTTAAAATTCATTTCTTCATAAACAGGCCATAATATTTCAAAAGACGTTTCATTGTCCAATTTAATTACGTCTCCTTTATTATAGAANACAACTGGAATCTTTTTTTCTTCGCAGAGCATAATCAAGTCATTAAAATCTTCTTTAGCTCCAGAGTACTTAGGTAAACCAACTTCTTTTATAGGAAAATTTTCAACCAGTGTTAGTATTCCACCAATATGATCGGTATGTGCATGGGTTACCATAGCAGTATCAATAGAATATATTCTCTCATGCATTAACAAAGGTATGATTACTTGTTTTCCACAATATCCCGTTTCGAGCTCGTTGTATTTACCTCCACCATCTATGAGGTAATTCTGNCCTTCAGGTGTTTGCACAAGTATACAATCACCTTGTCCTACATCCAGGTAAGTNATTTTAAGTGTATTGGGCAAAATACCCTGTATGAAAATAAAAATGCCCAGCATAAAAATGCAGGCAAATACTTTTGCCTTGTTATAAATAAAAATATTAATACCATGAATGCCCCACAAAAATACCACAACATAATAAAAAACTATAAAGAAATAACTTAAATCCCCCACATATACTTCAGCCCATTGAACAGATGCACATGTGTTTGCAACAACCATGATGACATGCAAAACTGCTTCTAAAGCATACCCTACCGCCGTACCCATGAGGGGATGGATACTCCCGGCAAAGATACACGCAACACCCAAACATGTAGCAAAACCCGTTACAGGTACTACCAATAAATTGGAAAGAAGCGACACCAGTGATACTTTATTAAAGCTAATTATTAGTAAAGGGAGCACCCCTGCTTGCGCTGATATTGTTGCCGCAACGGTATCGCCAACGAATTTGGGTAATTTATTAGGAATAGCCTTTCTTACTCTTTTATATAAAATTCCAATACCTGCTGTTGCACCAACCGACAATAGAAATCCCACATCAAAAAACATAAAGGGGTTTACAAATAAAATGACTACTACAGCAATCCCTAAGGAATTAATAATATCAGCCTTTCTATCCAATGTCCTTCCAATCAATATTAGAACAGCCATTACAGATGCCCTTAGTACCGAAGATTCCATACCCGTTACTAAAACATATAGGAAAATAAATGGGATTGCTATGATAGAAGAAGTTTTTCGGTTCAACCCAATAATCCCAAAGAGCCAAATCAATGGTGAGAGTATAAATACTATATTTGCCCCTGAAACAGCCATTATATGTGTTAGACCTGAAGCGCTGAACGCATTTTCCATAGGCTCGGTAAGATTACCTCTATACCCTGTAATCATTGCTACTATCAAACTTGACTTTTCTTCTGATAGATAATTATCCAATGAAGCTAGTATGTATTGACGAGCATTTACACCAAATCTCTTCAAGTATAACTTCTTTTCTGTTCCTATTTTTGAAATTTGGTTTTCGTTTAAGGATAATGTGGCGGGGATATTTTTTGAAAACATATAGTTTTCATAGTTAAAACCACCGGGATTTCTTGAGCCATTAGGATGCCTAAGTTCACCGTCAATAATAAGTCCATCCCCTAAAGAATAGTTATCACTGGAGTTGACTCCATATATATTTACGAATACATTTCGACCTATATATGATTTCGTTATATTCTTGGCATTATCAACATCATCTGAATCTGTAATATAAAGTATATTCTCAACAAAGAATTCGAAAGTTACTCTTTCTTGGTCTGTTTCACAAGCACTGTTAACATATCCTTCTATTGCTACATGGTTTCCATAATACGGTTCGAAAGGCTGAGTTAGAATTGTATACCGAAGTGCATAATTAGCATAGCCACATATAATAAATATCGCCCATAGTAATAAATACTTCATATAAGGAACACTTTTCTTTACCCCATACCAATAAACAAGCATCAATATAGGAAAAATAGCTATAATAATAAAAACCTGCCTGATATACCAAGCAAGAACTATTCCAGCACTATAGGCAAATGCAATATGTAGCATAGGTCTTTTCATCATCATATAACCTTTTCAAAAATCAATATGCTACTCAAGGGCTCACCACGTGGAATGACTTTTATGCAATTCATNCCCATTTTATTCCAAAAAGCTATTCCTGCTAAATTCTCCTTTGATACTGATATGTATACACATTTAATTCCAAACTGCTGGGAAGCATAGTCACACAAAATATTAAATGAAAGTGTCCCATATCTTTTTCTTTGCCAAACAGCATCAATCATAAATGTTTTTATCCATAACACGGGTTGTTTTGCCTGTTTAAAATCTCCTGATATAACACCAATACATTTGTTTTCTGGGGTAATAAATATTCCCAGGATGAATGAATTCTCATCTACCGGCAAAATATCCTTGACACTTTTCCCTCCAGTAGCAAATCCATAGGAGTCAACCTGTTCATACCACTGTTTTAACAGAAAAAGGTTACCTTGATTGATTGGCTTTAATAAAATGTCTTTTCCATTTATGAACATTTCCATATACAAAACTTAAATTATTCCTTCACCTTGCCTTCTGTAATAATGGGTCTGTACCATGAATTAAAACCACGATACGGATGCCAATAATTCGAGGTCTTTTCACCACGAATATCATTCTTAAACAAAATTGCCTGCTGATTACGGTATAAAGGTAAAATGAAAGAATTACCCCTCCCATATCCAAAATCTTGCTGTATTCTTTCTAAAGTATCAGATAAAGACTCCCAAGGTTTTAATTCTTCGGTAATTGGTGATAAATCATATTTACCACTATGAATTTCCCTATTAAAATTGCTTTTATTAATGGTCACAATTTGAGCAGATATTCCTGCGTCTCCCAATATGTTTACCAGAAAATTAGCTGTGTGAAGCTTCGGAATATCCTGATAGGGAACAGCAATTGATACAATATCTAATGGTTTTCTATTATAGGTGAAAATATTATTTTCTTCGTCATATGTAAACCCCGATTCTATTAACTCACTCCTGAAACCATCAATGTCAATTGATTTTGTTATGTATTGCTCAAAATACTGAACCTGCCCAAGATTCAAATCATGCAGTCTGCTTGCCACATAACTAAATAGTGTGCTCTGTCTGTTAAATTGTCCAAAAATACTATTTGGATTCACATAGAGAAAGTTAGCTTCTCTTGACGGAAACACCCTATAATCAATATCAGTTCTGTACTGATATTTAGAAAAATCAACATTTTTTACAAATGTAATGTCAACTTTGTTATCTTGGAATGCATCCAGCATTTCATCTTCGTTGTATATTTTAAAAACTACTTTGTCAAAATACGAGCTGGAATACCACCAATCATCATTTTTTGTAAGTTTCAATTCGGTATCCGATATAGAGTAGAAGCAATATGGACCTGTACCATTAATATCTTCCTCCATATCATATGACTGTGACAAAATAGGGAATGTAAGCTTTTTAATAAATTCTCTATCCGGCTCTTTCAGTGTAATTTCAAATCTGCTACTGCTGATAATATTAAACTCCTCAACATTGTCAATGATATCAGTTTTATAAAAAGGGCTGTCATATTTATCCATTTCTATTAATGTGAACCTGACATCATATGAAGTTAATTCACTTCCATCGTGAAAGCGTACTCCATCATTTAATGTAAAACCGAAAGTCTTATACCCCGTGTTACTAAAATCAGCCACTAAATATGACTCGTATCTGCTTTCACTTAATTGGATAAATAATGATTCATATATAAAGAATGATATATAGTTTACATATTTATTTGTAGTTATAAATGGATTCATGGAATCTATTGGCTCGGTTACCAGCGTGAGTGTTCCTCCCGAAACTGGGCCCCCGTCAATAAGTTTAACCTTCTCGTCAACAGTAATTGGTAAGTTGTCATGAATAGTCGGAAAAACGACAGGTTGCTCTACAAACACTTCACTTGAAGTGCAACCTGAAAATAACGAAATAAGACAAATAATAGAAACAATTACGTATACTATATTTTTTCTCATATAAGACCTCATTCATACATCATATAAAGAGCTGCTCCTGTTCCACTTACACCTTTACCGCCCCTATGTGAAAAAAAGTATTCCTTTTCACAAACAGTACATCTATTTACATCTCGAATATGTGAATTTCTGATCCCTTCATCGAGCAATGTTTTCTTAATAATATCCACTAAATCAATATACCACTTGTCACCTTTGTTTGAAAATGAACCGGTGCACTCGGGAAAAGCATCGAAAAACTTCTCATACACTTCTGTACCCACTTCAAAACAACATTTGTGTATGCATGGTCCTATTACAGCGAAAATATCCTCACTTTTACAGTCGAAAGTATCCTTCATGATTCCCACTGCATTTGATGATATTTTTTGCAGCGTACTTCGCCATCCTGAATGCACAAGACCAATTACTTCCTTATTGCTGTCATATAAGTACACTGGTACACAATCAGCATGGAAAGTTACAAGAGCCACATTTTTGTCAGAAGTTATAAGTCCATCACACTCATCAAATGTTCTCTGCCTTAAAATCCCCATACCTGCATGTCTTTTATCAACAACACAAACTTTACTTCCATGGACTTGCTTTGTTAAAACCATGCATTCCATAGGTATACCGGTACTTTCAGATAGTATTCTAAAATTCTCTCTTACATTTTCTTGGCAATCATCCCGGTTAAAGTTTAAATTCAGCCAGTTATAAGGGGCATTACTTACACCTCCATGCCTGGTTGAAAAAATAGCCTTGGTTTTCATATTATCATTCACTGGAATTGGAATCCACATGTCAGGGAAATATTTTCTCATACAAATCAGAAGCCTCCGAGCATCAAACCAAAATATATAAATGTGTTCAAAATAAGCTGAATCAGCAAGATCTCCTTATTAGATTAACATACGGATTATCCCTATACAAGTGGAATTTCAAGCCTGTTAGGCTTGAAATTATATAATTTTACTTTGAATAAAGTATTACATATTTATTTATATATTACTAAACAAGCACAGGTTGTATTTGCTCCCCATTAAGGGCTGCTTCTACTGCATTGATAAATAAATCCAAGCAACACATGAGTGAGTTATACTTTTTTTCAGGGCTATCTTGTCTAAATGGTACAAAATATATGTTTTTCGTGTTTAATAATATTCCGATGTTCTTTGCATTCGAGCCTAATCCATCATTTGTAGCAATACCTAAAAGAAGTGGTTTGTTATTTCTTAAATGTGCTTTACAAGCCATTGTTACTGGAGTATCGGTTATACCGTTTGCAAGTTTTGAAAGAGTGTTTCCCGTGCATGGCATAACTACCATAAGGTCAAGTTTCTTAGTAGGACCAATTGGTTCAGCATTAACAATTGTATCAACACAATCTTTCCCCGCGATTATTCTGATTTTATCAATAAAGTATTGAGCTGAACCAAATCTTGTGTCTGTAGATTTAACCATATAAGATACAATAGGAAGTATATCAGCACCTAAGAATGCTAACTTCTCCATTTGTACCAATGAATTTTCAAGGGTGCAAAATGAACCAGTCAATCCAAAACCTATTTTTTTCCCGGCTACACTCATGTTTTATTACTCCCTTCTACTAAAGCATTATCAATGGTTTTCTTAATTATCTCAGCAGCTGTTAACGGTGCTACTTTCCCCGGAAGGCTTAGAGCCCAATCAGTTTTTAGACCAAGTTTTTTAGCATACTCAAAATCTATCCCGCCTGGAATAGATGCTAAGTCCAATAGATAACTGTCTGAACGGACTTTATCTAATATATCAGGCGTAATGTATTGATGTGGTATTGTATTGATTATTACATTCATGTCTGATACATATCTCTCCAGATCATTTAGATGGACAGGCCTATAACCGCATGTTTCTATCCAGCTTAGGTCAGGGAATTTTCTAGCTCCAACCCAAACCTCTGCATTAAAGCCAGCTAATATTCTTGCTAACACTTTACCAATCCTACCATAGCCCAGAATTAGTATTCTGCTGTTGTGTATTGTCTTGGGGATTGAGTTTATAATTAATCCAACAGCACCTTCGGCTGCAGGTATGGCATTTAATACCGCCATTTCTTCCCGGTCAAGTAAATCAACATAGAATATACCTTTGTTCTTAAGGGTCTGTCTCGTTTCCACGCCTATTTTGCCTGCTATAAATAATGTGGTTTTTGGAATCATCTCAATTAGGGAGTTAATAGGAAGATTTTCTTCTGAGTAAGGCATATTAACAAATCCATGTGGGGACATTAATGGTATGCCACATACTACAATATCGCAGTCAGTTATTTGGGTTAATTTCTTGTTTTGAATATTCTTTTTTTTATCGAAACCATATATTTCAACACGATGATATTCTTTCTTTAATAACTCAGAAAGATAAAAGCTTCTCATATCGCCACCGATAATGAGATACCTTGGTTTTTGCATAAAAATACCCCCTGTATTCTTGTGGATTTACATATAGTCCATCCTATGTGAATCAGGGGATTCAAGTGCTTGTTCGCTTTGTATTATTATTTCATTTTATCCATAAGCCCGGGATCGAAATCAATATCACCTATGGCAGAAAAGCCAGCACGATCAGAGCAAAAAACGTATTCAATGATCTGTTTAACGCTATCAACCGATACCTTATCAATGCTGCTTAGTATTTCCTCAGGAGTTTTTATTTGTCCTAACATCAGTTGGGATTTACCCATACTGCTCATCCTACCGCTTGTGCTGTCCAGACCAATAATATAACTGCCTTTCAACTGATTTTTTGCTTTCTCAATATCGGACTCTGACAAGAATTCTCTTGTCATTGAGATAATTTCATCACCAATATGACTGATTACATCCATATAACGTTCGGGACTTGATGCTGCATAAATAACAAATGTACCTACATCCCTATAAGTTGAAGGATAGGAATATATTGAATAGACAAGACCTAACTCNTCACGTATCCTTTGAAACAAGCGCGAACTCATNCCATCCCCCAGCATATTATTTACTGTTAATAACGAATACATGTTATCATCACCATTTTTAACACCAGGAAACCCCAGGCACATATGAATCAGCTCAGTTTCTTTTCTTTTTACCTTCATGCTTCTTATGAATTCTGGCTTACTCGAATCTATTTTACGGTGGTTGTGAGCCTTCCAGTCACCGAAATATTTTTGGGATAACTCAATCAATTCATCTTCATCAAAATTTCCTGCTACAGAAATAACACTGTTCTCAGGTACATAAAAGGATTTTATGTGCTCAATTAAGTGTTCTCTCTTAATTGCAGATATAGTTTCATGACTCCCAAGTATGGGATAACTTAACGAATTTCCACTCCAGATTGTTTCGGATAGCATATCATGAACCAATTCTTCTGGATAATCTTCGTACATGCTTATTTCTTCTCCAATAACCTTCTTTTCTGCTTCTATATATGCTGGGTCAAATCTGGAGCGAAAAAGCATATCAGAAATCAATTCCATAGAGGTTTCCAAATCCTCATCCAGAGTCTTTGTGTAAAAACAAGTGCATTCTTTTCCTGTAAAAGCATTAATCTGACCACCCACATTTTCTATTGTCATTGCTATATCTTTAGCTGTTTTTGTTTCAGTTCCTTTGAAAAGCATATGCTCTATGAAATGAGAAATTCCATTTTTCTGTTGAGTTTCATAACGTGATCCTGTACCAATCCATAGTCCAAACGATACAGAACGTACAAAGGGTAAGTTTTCGTATACAAGAGTTAGTTTGTTATCTAGTGTAAATTTTTTATACATTATTTCTCCTCAAATTTAAGTTTTTTATCAATTCTATGTATCAGTGTCCGGCCCATCAGTATCTTTAAGGCTCAATTCAATCAAATGTTTATATTGTCCGTCTAAATTCATCAAAGTGTCGTGATCACCCTGTTCAACTATACGGCCGTGGTCAATAACATAAATCTGGTTGGCTTGACGTATAGTGGAAAGACGGTGAGCAATAAATATGGACGTCCTACCTGTTGTTACACTTCTCATGGANCTTTGTATCATTTCCTCAGTTTCGGTATCAATATTGGCTGTTGCCTCATCTAATATTAAAACCGCAGGATCCAACGCTATTGCTCGAGCGAAAGAGATGAGCTGTCTCTGTCCTGAAGAAAATGTGGCTCCTCTTTCTTTTACCTCTGAGTTTATGCCATTGTCTAATGAATCAACAAAATGGTCTGCACNGGCTATTCTAATTGCTTTCNNGATATCATCATCAGTCAGTTCAGTATTATTAATCCGAATGTTTGATGCTATATCACCAGTGAAAAGAAATACNTCCTGCTGAACTACGGCAATTTTCCTTCTTAATTCAGTAAGACAGTATTCTTTAATATCAATGCCGTCGATTAGGATTTGACCTTTCTGGATGTCATAAAAACGTGTCATTAAATTAATTATAGTTGATTTTCCAGAACCTGTTGAACCAACAAATGCAACATTTTCCCCAGGTTTTATATGGAAACTTACATCTTTAAGCACCCAGTTTTCATCGTTATAGGCAAACCATACATTTCTAAACTCTATTTCTCCTCTAAGGTTCTCGCAGTCAATGCCAGTTTTTAAATCTTCAATATTTTCGTCTATGTCCATTATCTCGAATATTCTTTCAGAAGAAATAACTGCAGATTGTAATCCTGTATATTTATCGGCAATCTCATTGATTGGCTTGAAAAACTCTCTTACATATGTAATAAAAGTATATAACACTCCATATTCAAAAGCTCCTGAAATTACATCCCCTGCNCTAACCCATATAAGTGCAGCAATAGCAAGATTGTTTATTACTTCTACCACAGGACGTCCTAAGCTATTTAGTATAATTTCTCTAAAACTTGCTTTGAAATACTCCCTTTCGAGCTTTCTGTACTCATCAAATTTCTGCTTTTCACGGTGGAAAATTTGGACTATCTTCATACCGCTAATATTTTCAGCCAGAAAACCATTTATTCTACCTATCATTTTCTTCATTTGGATGAAATTCTTCCTTGCAGCTTTGCGATATATAATTGCAATNATTGCAATTATTGGAACAACGGATATTGCAACAGTTGCCAANGTTGCATCCATAGAAAACATAACCCAAATNAGCCCAATAATCATAACTACATCACGAAATAAATTGATCAAAACNCCTGAAAATAATTCGTTTAGTGCTTCAACATCGTTTGTCACCCGAGTCAATAGTCTTCCAGATGAAAAATGATCAAAGAACTTCATCGCCATTCTTTGAATTTTATTGAACAATTCGGTACGAAGTCTATGCATTATATTTTGACCAACATAATTAAGAAGATAGGTTTGCAAATAATTTAATGATGCACCCAACAATATGAGTCCGAAAAAGACAAGTGCAAGTTTGTTTATCGCTGCTTTTTCATAAACTTGTGGTACTAAGTAATCGTCAATAATCTTCTGTAATATTATAGGCTTTGCCAATACCGTTGCGTTAATTACAAAAGCCATAAAAATTGCTAGAATAATCTGAAGAATATGAGGCCTAAAATAAGACATGAGTCTGCTCACATTAGCCTTTCTACTATAAATACCCTCTTCGCTTTTAGCTTGTCGTTTGTTCTTTATATCAGTCATTCTGGTCATTCTTTTGCTCCCATATTTTCGTCAGACATTTCGGACTGTGACATATATACCTTATAGTACTCCCCTTCCAGCTCCATAAGTTCCTGGTGAGAACCGTGCTCAATAATGGTACTGTCTTCAAGGTAGACAATATTATCTGCATACATAACGGCCGAAACCCTATGAGAAATGATTATTCCGGTCCTATGTTTTAAAATATTTTTTATGTTGCCTATTATTTCTTTTTCTGTTTCTGTATCAACGGCGGATAAGCTATCATCCAAAATTAATATGCATGGATTTTTAGCTATTGCACGGGCTATTGATACTCTCTGCCTTTGACCACCTGATAACATAACTCCTCGCTCTCCTACGACAGTATCGAAGCCTTCAGGAAATTCAAGAATATTATCATATATGCTTGATATTTTTGCTGCTTGCTCAACCTCTGCATCGGTTATACCACCGTGATAAAAACTTATATTGTCCTTTATGGTTGTAGAGAAGAGAAAGTTATCCTGTGGCACAAATCCAATAATCTCCCTTAAGGTTTCTAATGAAATTTCATTAATATCAATACCGTTTATAAAGATTTGCCCATTATTAATTGGATAGAGCTTTAACAATAGATTGGCAAGTGTTGTTTTTCCACTGCCTGTTTTTCCAATAATCCCAAGGGTTGAACCTGCAGGAATGGTCAGATTTATGTCTTTGAAAACAGGGTTTCTGGTCTGGGGATAAGTAAATGTGAGATTTTTTATTTCAATATCATAATTTTTAATATTATTTTCTATACCCTCTGGGATATCGCTTTTCTCACTAAATATATCATTTAGTCTACCAGCAGATGCAGCCCCTCTCTGCCAAACCTCAATAATCCTGCTAATATTGATTACAGGCCTCATAATTAAAGCCATATAAGAATTAAAAGCAATGAAATCTCCCAAAGATATAGCTCCTTGCGATACCAATTTACTACCATAAATTATGAAGACTAAAAAACTAAAGCCAAAGCATATTTCAGTGACAGGTCCTAATGAGCCTGAAACCCTAACCATTCGCATATGAGTCTTTACATTATTTCTGCTCAAGTTGTCAAACTTCTCCATCTCGGGTTCTTCTTGAGCAAATGCTTTAACTACCCGGATTCCCATAAGGTTTTCCTGTACACGTTCAGATATTGCAGCAAATGCTTCCTGCACCTTTTTAAACCTGTTCCGAATTGTTTTTCGCAATATTATGGTAATTGCCACAACTATAGGTACTGGTGCTAATGCGATAATGGTTAGTATCGGTTCAATTGTCCCAACCATATAATAAACAGAAACAGAGTTTATCAAAACTCCTTCTATTAATGCCACAAAACCAAAACCGAAAACTCTTCGTATTGCATTTATATCGTTTATTGCATATGCAATCAAATCCCCTGTCTGGTGGTTGTTATAGAAATTCACAGGCAAAGTTTGAAGATGTTTAAATAGCTTGCCTCGTAGATAACTTTCCACATATCGGCAATTTCCAACAAGATAGTATCTCCACCAAAAACGAAGAACAAATCCCGCTACAGCAAGCCCAATCATCAAAAGAAGTAAGGCACCAACTTCTTTTCGGGTACCTTGCCCTGCATTTAGCATGTCTGTGACGTTTCCCAGTACTTTCGGAATACGAAGTGAAACAAATGAAGAGATAATTAATAATATGATACCCGCTATGTAAGAATATCTGCGCTCTTTGATGAAGTTTAAAAGTATTTTTTTAACTACCATTTTGTCTCCTTAAGTCAATAGAAAGGACAATCCTTTTTTACAGATTGTCCAAATCATATATGAACTTAGTTCTATTATAAGGCATTTTCAAGTATTTTTCCACTGATATTTATAAAGAGGTCTATAACGGTATTTACGGTGCTAATTCATTCCAGACTTTTTGGAGAATCATGCTGCCTTCTATAAAGTCTGTTGCTCTGTGTGTTGGAGTAATGGCTTTGGTTTTTCATTGGAACGATTTCTTCACNCCCTTAATATACCTGAATTCTTCACAAAAATATACTATTTCTATCGGTTTACAGTTTTTAAACAGTACGCAGGGAACTGCAAGAATTGGTATGATGATGGCTGTTGCTGTTATCACCATGTTACCAGTACTAATTATTTTCTTCCTTGCTCAAAAGTATTTTATTGAGGGTATTAAAATATCTGGTTTGAAGGCATAAAGATATGTTTTTTGAACCTAAAAACAAAAAACTAGTTTTTCAATGATACATTTATAAAAGGGGGAAACTAATCAAACAAGTCCATGACTGCGATTTTGTTTCCCCTCTTTCAACTTAGTTTTCTTAAACAGCATCATTTCCTGTTTTAAGTTTACATGAGCTGGTAGCTTTACGATAAAATAACGCTGTCATCACAATACCTAAAACTGATAATCCAATACTTAGAATGAAGGGAAGTACTCTTGAAATATCGCTTAGACGTCCAGCAATATATCCAAAAGGCATGCTAATTAGCATTATTGTCGTCTGAAGTAATGCCATAATCGATGAACGCTCAGTGGGATCAACATTAATAGCCACAAGCGATTCCCTAAGTGTATTTAGAACAGCTATACCTAATGCTTCAAAAATAAGTGATACTGACAGAATAGCGTATCCGAAAACATTCGTGCTAGTAACTGAAATCACCAATATACAACCGATAATGGAGCTTATAAAGCCCCCATATAGTGGCCACTTTAGTTTTTCTTGATTAATTCGTGATATTACCGTAAAGAAAAGGAAAATCGAAAGTAGACTACGTATCATCGGGAAGATTGGTAATAATGCATCAGGTACACCTATACGTCTTGACGCTATAATTTGCCAAAAGGTTACTCCAATCATCACCACAACCTCTACTAAAATGCTTATTGTTATAGCAAATATTGTACTCTTGGAATTAATTATCTTATGTACCGCACTCTTATAATAAGATAGCATCTGCATCCATGACATATTGTTAGATACTTCTCGTCTTATTTTACCAACTCTTGTTTCGGTTGAGTATTTGTGCAAAAGTATTACTTTTGCAGTCATAATAATAAAAGCATTTATATAAAGTATTCTTATAGCTGGTACAAGGGTAAGCTTTGCAACTAATATTGAAGATATTGGTGCGAATAATACAGATAGATTGCCCGCAACGAACACCAATGAATAAATATTGGTTATTTTATCTTTTGGAGCGTCCTCTATTAAAAGACAATTCCAGGCTACTGTAGTAACCCTCATCATACCATTGAGCAATGCCGCTACTACAAAGAACCAAAAGCCCTGGCTAAATGCCCATATAAGGCTCGGAAGGCTCCATGCCAAAAAATCAAACACAGATGTACTCAACCTTCTGCCCATTTTATCGATTATTGCACCAGACAAAAATGCAAATATCATCTGAGAAAACATATATATTGAAGATATCATCCCTACCTGTACATCACTTAAGCCAAGTGCAAGCATATATACAGATGCATAGGGTATACAAAGATTCATTGAAAGGCCCCATAATGGTTCGGTGTAAACACATGCACGTGGATTTCCTTCTAAATCAAAAAGTGTGCGTATTAGTTGATTGTTTTTTAGTCTTTTTTTCATGTCGATTGTTCCTCTCCATTTCAATTGTCTTCTATTGATGTTAAATATCAAAATACTTCCAGAGTTTCCGAACGCCAGAATAAAGCCTACCAAGTTGAGCATTGCAAAAAATCCGTATGGATATTAAGCCCTCCTGCGTTTTAGCGCATAATCCTCCCATNGCATATTGAATATCATTCAACTATGGCGTTGGATAGCTAAATACATATAATTATTTATCCTTTGATTTACCAACTTTATTAAGAAGCACAATTAGAATCCATTCTACCACATAAAGATCAAATATACTATTAAAACAAAAAGCTACATTTTCATTGGTGATTGCCAACAAAAATATAGCTTATGACTTGGCGAAGGCACTAACTATTGATAAAATGCACCGCTCAAATCAAATCGTTAAAATTTGCACCACTCTTGAACACCCCTCGTTTTAGAGGTTACCGATGTATGTTACACACCGTCCATATACTTCAGTCAATGACTACCTTTGAGATATTTGTACTCATTGAATCATTCATG
>JGI24708J26588_10000025_pt1 | contig 98522 bp, 100 predicted proteins | sample BioPla1DNA2_FD_26588 | JGI IMG/M metagenome (IMG submission 26588) | reverse complement strand
CCCGCCGCTAAGCATAGGCTGACATCAGAGCAGCAAAAAGAGCTAATAACGCTATTTAATAATTACGGACTGACTTGGCAGGAAGATATAGACAATGCATCGCCGGCAGTGGATTCTAGCCCAGAAAATCAAGCGGAAGAGGCTGAGGCAGACCAGACATTGATTTTCAATAGAACCGTTCGCAATGGTCAGGAAGTGGTCCACCGCGGTACGGTTATTGTTATGGGCGATGTTAATCCGGGCGCAAAGGTTATTGCCGGCGGCGATATTATTATCCACGGGACTTGCCGCGGAATTGCTCACGCCGGTGCCTTAGGGAATATAAGTGCAACAATAACAGCGGACAGGCTTATCGCTTCGCAAATCAGAATTGCTCATCTTATTTCCAGAGCACCTGACAATCTCGATATTCCTGAGTGTATTGAAACAGCCCGGATTAAAGACGGTGTTGTAATAATTGAGCCAGCTCAATAGGAGGGTTAAATAAGATATGGGTGAGGTAATTGTAGTTACATCGGGTAAAGGCGGGGTCGGCAAAACGACAACTACTGCTAATATCGGAACCGGTTTTGCTTTGCAAGGGAAAAAAGTAGTATTAGTAGATGCTGATATCGGACTAAGAAATCTTGATGTTGTTATGGGGCTTGAAAACCGTATTGTGTATGATCTTATTGATGTAACCGAAGGTAATTGCCGGTTAAAGCAGGCTCTTATTCGGGACAAGCGCTATGNAACGCTATATCTTCTGCCGGCGGCTCAGACACGGGATAAAAATGCCGTTAGTCCTGATCAAATGAAAGAGCTTTGTGAAGACCTGTCTAAAGATTTTGATTATGTAATTATTGACTGCCCCGCCGGAATTGAGCAAGGTTTTAAGAATGCTATTGCTGGTGCTGATCGGGCAATTGTCGTTACAACTCCAGAAGTGTCTGCTGTAAGGGATGCTGATAGGATAATCGGGCTACTTGAGTCGGAGGGCAAGCATAACCCTAAGTTGATTGTAAATAGGATACGCCCTAAGATGGTAAAAAAGGGCGATATGATGGATATTGATGATATTATTGAAATTTTGGCTGTTGATTTGCTGGGGATTATCCCAGAGGATGAATATATAGTTATTTCGACTAACCGTGGTGAACCTGCTGTGGTCAACCCGGTGTCGACTGCAAGTTCCGCCTATAAGAATATAGTAAGGCGGCTGACCGGAGAAAATGTACCGCTTATGACGCTTGAAACCAATGATGGCTTTTTCGACAAGCTGAAAAAGATTTTTGGGTTATAGAGAGGAGGAATGTTGATGTTTGAGCTTATTCAAAAGTTATTCGGCAGGGAATCGTCAAGCTCAAAGGACATCGCCAAAGAACGGCTGCGTTTGGTGCTTGTGCATGATCGTGTTAATGTGTCGCCGCAGTTTATGGAAGGTTTAAAGGATGATATGATTAAGGTAATATCCAACTACATGGATATAAATGAGAAGGATATGGAAGTTAACCTTACAAATACAAAAACGTCCGTTGCGTTAGTTGCTAATATTCCTGTAAATCGCATGAAACGCGGTGTTTATATTCAAGAATAATTTTACAAGTTTTCAGACACAGAATTTTTTTCTGTGTCTTTTTTTACAATGGAGTAAATTGTATAATGCCCCTAGTACTGGACGCAATACGGAAATACTATTATAATTAATAAATGTAATTTAAGGCTGAATTTTATGGAAGGTAAGTGTAAAGATGCTCAACCAGCGGTTATTGCGAAATTTGGATTTCATCACTATTATCGTCACGTGTATGCTAATAGCTGTTAGTTTAATAATAATCGGCAGTGCCACCCACATTAATAACCCCAGTGAAGATCGTTATTGGTATGTGCAGCGCCAAGGACTTTTTGCGCTAATCAGTTTTATCATAATTTTTATCATGCTACATTTTGATTACAAATCGTTAGGCCGATATGCTAATGCTTTATATGTCATTAATCTCATCATGCTGTTAGCCGTTATGTTTATCGGACAATCGGCATTAGGCGCACAGCGTTGGATTCAAATCGGTCCGATTAGTCTGCAGCCGTCCGAGTTTTCTAAAATAATTATGATTATTTCGATCGCTAAAATGCTTGATAAACAGACTGGCAAGTTAAATACTATAAAAGATGTCATTCCTATATTTATTTATGTCGGGATACCCTTTCTGCTTGTTTTGAAGCAGCCTGATCTGGGCACAGCGTTGGTGTTTATGGCAATTTTGTTCGGGATGGTTTTTGTGGCAGGAATAAACACAAGGGTATTAATGAGCATACTTGGTGCCGGAATTGCCTTAATGCCAATCTTCTGGCATTTTCTCAAGGACTATCAAAAAAAACGTCTGACAGTTTTTCTTGATCCCAACATCGATCCGTTAGGTTCCGGATACCACATAATTCAATCGAAAATTGCCATAGGCTCAGGGATGATATTTGGCAAAGGTTTATTCAGCGGTACGCAGAGCCAACTTAATTTCTTGCCTGAGAATCACACAGACTTTATTTTCGCTGTTATTGGCGAAGAATTAGGATTTATCGGCGCGGCGTTTGTGCTTCTACTGTACCTGATTCTCTTATATCGTGGTGTAAAGATAGCGGGGGCGGCCCGCGATAATTTCGGCACGCTGCTCGCAACAGGTATTACCTCGATGCTGACTTTCCACGTACTGGTAAACGTAGGCATGAATGCCGGAATTATGCCTGTTACTGGGATTCCATTACCATTTATGAGTTATGGCGTAAGTTCGCTTACTACTAATCTAATCTGTATCGGAATCTTGCTTAATATTTACATGCGACGACAGAAAATAATGTTTTAACGGCTAGCACGGAGACTTGGTTTAGGCCAAGTCTTTTCTAATTGTCTTGTTATCCTGGTTATAAAATCGGCCTGCTGTCATATACATTGCTATAGGGAGCTGTACTATGCGGGGTGATGATAGTGGCAAAATTGTGGAATAGGTGGCGTAATCGCAGTGACAGCCGAGATAGCTGGGCCTACCATGATGAAGGTCCGGACTTAGGCTGGTTGAAACGTACCTTAGCAGCGATTGTTATTTTCTTATTGGTTTACGGCGCTCATATATCCGGGACCGCTGTTGGGACAATTGTGGATTCCGGCGTACATTACGCATTAAATACTGAGACCGACTGGAGCTATCTTGCCGACAAAGTAAGTAAATATGTACCGCCAGATCTGGATTTAGCCATGTTTAAAAAAGTACAAACAACGGTTTCAAAGCCTGCTGACCCGCTTATGTATATGACAAGGCCTGTTGACGGCAAAATAGCGGCGGATTTTGGGTGGCAGACACATCCTATTCTAAAACAGGAGATGATGCACGAAGGCGTTGATTTTGAGGCTCCTATTGGTACAAATGTCCAGGCCAGTGCTCCGGGTAAAGTTGTCGCCATAACTGACAGCGCAAAACATGGCAAAGTAGTCATCGTCGAGCATAGTCAGGAAGTTTCCACAGTTTACGGGCATTTAGGCGAAGTGTTAGTTAAGGAAGGTGAAGCAGTAAGTCAGGGCCAGGTAATTGCTAAGGTTGGTAAATCAGGAATGACTAAAGTACCGCTGCTGTATTTTGAGGTTCGTGAAAACGGTAAACCAGTTGATCCTGCAACAAGGCTTAAAGGTGACCTTCCAAGCGGGGAGAGGAAGTGATAGGTTGCGGGCAGGGAAAATTGGCGGTATTCAAATAGTTCTTAATAACTGGTTCTTAGTATTAATTGGTTTATTTGCATTTTCCGGCCTGGCAGCAAAGGCTTTAGCGGTATTCGGTGCGGTTTTGCTGCACGAGTTTGCGCACGCGCTGGCAGCGTTGGCTCTAGGATTTAAAGTGCGCGAAATTGAGCTCTTGCCGTTTGGTGGGGTTGCGCGCATAGATCGTTTGGGGGAGGCCGGTTCATCGCGGGAAATGCTTATAGCAGCCGCCGGGCCAATAATAAGTTTGGTCTTGGCGGCTTTTATGTATATTGGAATCGAGATGCTGCCAGCTTGGTCTGCTGAGTTCAGCTTTTTTTATCAGGTGAATTTAATGCTGGCGGCTTTTAACTTAATTCCGGGCTTACCTCTGGACGGCGGCCGGATTTTACGTGCTTGGTTGGCACAGTATCGTGATTATGGCCGCGCAACACTCATCGCGGCATCAATTAGTAAAATAACGGCATTTTTATTGTCAGGTGCATTTGTTTATGATTACTTGCAGTCCGGAACTATAAATCTGACTTTTCTTGTTGCCGCGGTATTTTTATACGTATCGGCCAAGACTGAACTCCAAGTAGCGGGATTTAGGCAGATGAGAGTACTTTCCCAAAAGAAAGCTGAGCTTACAACTAAAGGAGTTATGCCGGCAAAACACTACACTACCCTGGAAGCAGCGCAGGCTCGCGATATTATCAATTTATTCGGGCCAGACTATTATCATATAGTACTGATTGTGGATAAAAATTTCCGCTTATGCGGTACATTAACTGAGACCGAGGTGTGGGAGGGCTTGCCATATCATGGACTTTATGCTAAAATTGGCGAGTTTCTTTGATTTGCAGGAGTATTTTTTTATAACGTAGAACCTAAGGTAGGGTATACTGACTATTTTTTGGATGACAATGGGAACAATATGTACATACATTCTCAGCAATAGATGGAGGTAAAGATGGTTGTTTTAGATAATGGTGTTTTGAGCCGCGTATTGAAACCGGCGCGTTACACAGGCAATGAGGTTAATAGTATAAAGAAAGACCATGCTCTGGTCGATGTTACTGTAGCACTGGCGTTGCCAGATGTTTATGAAGTTGGAATGTCTAATCTCGGTTTGAAAATTTTGTACCAAATATTGAATAACCGGACTGATACAGCGGCGGAACGGGTGTATGCCCCATGGGTAGATATGGAAGCCGAAATGCGGGCCGGAAAAATTCCTTTATTCAGCTTAGAGAGTTTTAAGCCAATTAGCGAGTTTGACATCTTTGGGTTCTCACTGCAGTATGAGATGATTTACACTAATGTTCTTAATATGCTTGACCTAGCTGGTATACCGCTGCTGGCGGCAGAGCGTACAGACGAATGCCCGCTTGTCATAGCAGGCGGACCATCGGTTTTCAATCCGGAACCGGTTGCTGATTTCTTTGATTTGTTTGTTATCGGCGAAGGTGAAGAGGTAATTGAGGAGGTTGTTGAAGCCTGCGGTAAATGGAAAAAAGCCGGCAAACCTGGCGGTCGAGCCGCCTTACTAAAAGAAATGGCTAAAATCAGCGGGATTTATGTTCCAAGCCTATATGATGTAGCTTATAACGATGACGGGACAATTGCTAGGGTAACGCCTAACTGTGCCGAGGTTCGCCCGACTGTAACCAAAAGGGTGGTAAAGGATCTCAATGAGGTAGAATTTGTAACCAAGCCGGTTGTGCCATTTCTTGACATTGTTCATGACCGTATTATGCTTGAACTATTTCGCGGTTGTACGCGCGGCTGCCGGTTCTGTCAGGCCGGGGTAATTTATCGGCCTGTACGGGAAAGACGGCCGGAAAAGTTGGTTGAATTGGCTCAGCAGCTTATTGATAATACCGGTTATAATGAAATTTCATTGACTTCGCTGAGTTCTGCCGATTATTCGCACTTACATGAAATCGTTAGAGCACTTTTGGCGAGATTCAAGGGCCAAGGGGTTAGTGTTTCGCTGCCTTCGCTGCGAATTGACAGTTTTTCTGTAGAATTGGCGCATGAAGTACAAAAAGTGAGAAAAAGCGGTCTAACATTTGCGCCGGAGGCGGGCACCCAGCGTATGCGTGATGTCATTAATAAAGGCGTAACTGAAGAAGATTTGGAAATGGCAGTAAGCGCTGCCTTTAAGGCTGGATGGTCAACAGTTAAGCTCTATTTTATGATTGGACTACCTACTGAGACGGATGAAGACGTTGAGGGAATTGCTAAGCTTGCTCATCGTGTTCTCGATATTTATAAAGAGGTTAAAGGCCGCCGCGGCGCCAAGGTGACGGTCAGTGTATCTTCGTTTGTGCCTAAGGCTCATACCTCATTCCAATGGTTTGGACAAAGCTCCATAGCTGAGATTGAGCGTAAACAAAGACTTTTAAAAGAAAAATTGCGTGATAGGAGCATATCGTTCAACTATCATGATTCCAGAACAAGTTTATTGGAAGGTGTATTCTCGCGCGGCGACCGTCGTTTGTCCAAAGTGCTGATCAAGGCCTGGCAGAACGGTGCAAAGTTTGACGGTTGGTCTGAACATTTTAAGTTTGATGTCTGGATGGAGGCCTTCAAGGCAGTTGGATTAGATCCGGCGTTTTATGCTAACAGAGAAAGACATCAAAACGAGCATATGCCCTGGGAACATATTTCCTGCGGTGTGGATAAAAAGTTTTTGATCCGTGAATATCAAAATGCGGTATCTGAAGCCTATACCATTGATTGCCGTCGTGATGCCTGCAGTGCCTGCGGTGTTTGTCCGGGACTCGGAGTAGAGGTTCTCGATTGGGGGAATGAAACGAATGGCTAAATTACGGATGGAAATTACTAAGGGCAATGAAATACGGTTTATAGCCCATCTCGATTATGCCAGGGCAATTGAACGTGCTGTTCGGCGGGCAAATTTGCCGGCAGCCTATTCCGAAGGTTTTAACCCGCATATGAAAATCGCCTTTGCCTCGGCGCTGGGTGTAGGGGTAGCGAGTGATGCTGAATATGTAGATATCGAGCTTAAACGGGAAGTAGCGGTAAATGATGTTATAAGCCAACTCGGCGCTAAACTGCCGCCGGGTGTCCATTTGAAACGAGCCAAATATATTCCCGCCACAAGCCCAGCCTTGATGGCAAGTGTTAATTTAGCTAAATATAGTGTAATTGCCTCAATTTCGTCCAAAGCCGACAAAGCGGCAATTGATGCCAGTCTGAGTAATTTTAATAATGCTCAGGAGGTGCACTTTACCCGCCAATCACCGAAAGGCAAACGCGAGATTAGTGTTAAAGAGTTTGTTAAGCGAGTAGAAGCGAGCGTAGAAGAGAATAAGCTTATAATAAATTTTGCTTGTATCATTACGCCAAAAGGAACAATTAAGCCCAGTGAAGTTATTGAAACCTTAGCAGTGTCGTTTGGACTGCCGATTGAAAAAGACAGCATTTCAATTAACCGACTGGGACTGTATATTATTGACAAAGGCATACAGTTGTCGCCGCTTGACCTTTGATAATAAAAGGGGGCGGCATTGGCAAGGGGGATTACGATGGCCAAGAAAATAATTGTCAACGTTATGCCGGAGGAAACTCGGATGGCGCTTCTCGAAGACAGCGAGCTTTCGGAAGTGGCTATAGAACGAACAGATAATGCGCATATTGTTGGAAATATTTATAAAGGGAAAATAAAAAATATTCTACCGGGTATGCAGGCAGCATTTATAGATATCGGCTGTGATAAAAATGCCTTTTTATACACCGGTGATATCTCGCCTCAGACTATGAGCGGAAGCGGAAACCTTACTGTTGGACAAGACATAATTGTTCAAATTGTAAAGGAGCCTATTGGCACCAAAGGGCCGAGAGCAACAACCAATATTACTGTGCCTGGGCGCTATATAGTCCTCATGCCGACAGTGGATTATATCGGCATTTCCCGCCGCATTGACCAAGACAGCGAACGGGAAAGGTTAAAGACATTGGCTGGTAAAATAAAAGCAGAGGGTACAGGGCTTATAATTCGAACAGTAGCCCAAAGCAAAGATGAGGCTGATTTAAAAAAGGATGCCGACTATCTCTATAATCTATGGCACTCTCTGGCAGCCAGAGCTAAACGGGCGCATGCTCCGGCGTTATTGTATCGCGACGTCGATATGGTTATTCGTGTCGTTAGGGATCATTTAACCGCAGATGTTGATCAACTTATTCTTGATAACCGTGAAGCATATGGCCGGGTTTGTGATTTGTTAAAAGCAATTTCGCCGGAATTAGTGACTAAGGCAGTTTTATATGAGGGAAGAGAAGACGTTTTTGATCACTTTGGTATTGAAAAGGAACTTGAAAAGCTAGGTCAACGGTGTGTGTGGCTCAAATGTGGCGGATATATAATAATTGATCGGACTGAAGCGTTGACAGTTATTGATGTTAATACCGGCAAGTACGTAGGGGACAGCAGTCTTGAAGATACCGTATTTCGCACTAACCTTGAGGCGGCAGCTGAAATTGCTCGGCAGCTCAGGTTAAGAGATATCGGCGGTATAATCATAATTGATTTTATTGATATGGATACTGATGAACATAAACAAGCCGTGCTTGAAACGCTTACAGGACATTTAAAGAAAGACCGGACAAAGACAAATGTCATTGGGCTTACAGGGCTGGGTCTTGTTGAAATGACTCGTAAAAAGTCGCGTCAGAACATTGAAAGTATATTATATACCGCTTGTCCTTGCTGCGAAGGGCGAGGGAGGGTTCATTCCCCGGAAACTGTTAGTATAAATATCAGGCGGCGCCTTCGCAAGCTTAGCTCACAAGCAAGCTGGCAGGGCGATGCCATTGTTCAGGTTCATCCGACGGTTGCAGCAATCCTTAATCGGGGAGACGAGGTTGCTTCATTGCAGAAGGAGCTTGGGCGAAGCATAATGATCGAATCCGTATCGTCGATGCATCCTGAGGTTTTTACGATTCTGCATCATAAGCAATAAGCGTTTGACAAAGATTATCCGGTATGTTAACATTCTATATTGTAGGCGTTTGTGCTTACGTTCCCGAACCGCACGGAGAGGTTGTATAAAGCGCCTTTCGGCGCACCGTATTCGGCGAGTCTAATCGAAAGGGAGGTGTAACAATGTACGCAATTATCGAAACAGGCGGAAAGCAATATCGTGTCAGCGAAGGCGATGTACTTACTATCGAAAAGCTTGATACTAACGAAGGCGAAACAGTTGAGTTTGACCGCGTGTTAACTGTTGTAAAAGACAGCGAATTGATTCTTGGCAAACCGGTAATAGCTGACGCGAAAGTGACAGCAAAAGTTCTGGAGCATGGCAAAGGTAAGAAGATTTTGGTATTCAAATATAAGGCAAAATCCAACTACCGTAGACGCCAAGGCCATCGCCAACCGTTTACCAAAGTTGTTATTGAGAAAATCGAGGCTTAATGATCACGATAGATATTTTTCGTAATCAGGCCCAAGCTATTGTTGGCTTTAGTGTAAAAGGACATGCCGATACAGCGCCGCATGGTCAGGATATTGTCTGTGCTGCAGTATCAGCCTTAACCCAAACGTCAATACTAGGGCTTGAGCGATATTTAGGACGCGAAATTGAGTTGGATATTGAAAGCGGTAATCTTAAACTTGAATTATTATTATCGCCGGATAGCTTAACTAGCGCTATTTTGGAAACAATGCTGCTTGGGCTTAGCGAAATTGCCAAGCAACATTCGCGGAGTGTTCGGATAATAGAACACAGGAGGTGAATTACTGATGTTTAAATTTGACTTACAGTTATTTGCTCATAAAAAAGGTGTGGGTAGTACTCGTAACGGTCGCGACAGCGAATCCAAACGCTTAGGCGTAAAACGCCATGCAGGTGAAGTTGTTACCGCCGGCAGCATTTTAGTCCGTCAAAGAGGTACGCACTTCCATCCGGGCAAAAACGTTGGTATCGGTAAAGACGACACCTTATATGCAAAAATTGCCGGTCGCGTGTCCTTCGAACGTAAAGGTCGCGTAGACAGACAAGTCAGCGTATATGCTATAGAAGAAGCTATGTAACAAGTACCTGCGGTCACACGGCCGCAGGTATTATTATTTTTGCTAGCTGAACAGGAAACTTTTCCTAGTATGGCGAAGTACATACATTTAAAATAGACAGACTCCTACTCACTTATTCGGGGGAGGAATTATCGCTATTATGGATAAAACGCCGGAAAATGGTCAAGTTTGCGAGGAATTGGTTAGGTTGCTTAGAGTGCAGCGTCATGATTTTATTAATCATCTGCAGGTTATTCATGCGATGCTGCAACTTGGCAGGTCGGAAAAGGCCCTTAATTATATCGAAGATTTAGCTAAAGATAAGGGATTGGTGGATGACCAAATCATGAGACACGCCCGCCAACGCGAGTGCAAACATAAGCTTGATGTTGTGTAAATTTTTGTTTATTGCGCATATTACAATAAAGTAGATTTTGCTTCAGGCGGGGTATCAGCTCTATCCAAGAATAGTCATCAGGCTAAATGAGAATTTACATTGGCTTAAAGGGGATTTAGAATGTTTATAGACAGAGCAAAAATTCATGTAAAAGCCGGTGACGGCGGGAACGGTATGTCAAGCTTTCGCCGAGAAAAATATGTGCCCAAGGGAGGGCCTAGTGGCGGTGACGGAGGCCGCGGCGGTGATATTGTTCTAGTAGTTGATCCTAATATTAATACATTAATTGATTTTCGCTATAAACGAAAATTTGCCGCTGAGCGTGGCGTAAATGGCCAAACTAAAAATATGCATGGCCGTGCTGCCGACCCGCTTTTCATTAAGGTTCCGCCAGGGACCATCGTCCGAAATGAAGAAACCGGTGAAGTCATCGCCGATCTTACAACTGCGGGACAACAGGTAGTTGTTGCGCGCGGCGGTCGGGGCGGTCGCGGCAACGCCCGCTTTGTTTCAAGTACCCATCGAGCACCGACTTTTGCTGAAAATGGGGAGCCTGGCGAAAGCAGTACTTTGCTGCTTGAGTTAAAATTACTTGCGGATGTAGGACTCGTAGGCTATCCCAGTGTAGGCAAGTCAAGCATTATTTCTCAAGTGTCCTCGGCTAAGCCGGAAGTAGCTGCCTATCATTTCACTACCCTTACACCGGTTTTGGGGGTGGTAAGAATTGATGAGGGAAAGAGCTTTGTGCTTGCCGACATCCCAGGTCTGATTGAAGGGGCGCATGAAGGCGTTGGTCTTGGCCATGATTTTTTGCGCCACATTGAAAGAACTAAAATAATTATTCATGTCCTTGATGTTTCCGGTCTTGAGGGCCGTGATCCGATTGAGGACTATCAAAAGATAAATAAGGAGCTTAGCTTATACAACGAGAAACTCTCGCAACGCCAGCAAATTGTGGCGGCGAACAAAATGGATTTACCTGAGGCGCAGGCAAATTTTGCGCGGGTTGCTGAATATATGGCCAAAGAGGGGCGCGAGATATATCCTGTTTCGGCCGCAACCGGAGAAGGCCTAGAGAAGCTTATGCAGCGAGCAGGGCAATTGCTAGCTGAATACGTTGAGGAGCCTCAAGAAAGTATTGCAGCGCCGGTTATTTTTGAAGCTAAGCCGGAAGAAGAATTTAAGATAACTCGTGATGATGACGGCGCTTATGTTGTTCATGGTAAAGAAATTGAGAAAATTGTTGCCATGATTAACTTTGATAATGATGAAGGCGTACGCCGCTTTCAGCTTGCTTGGCGCAGGATCGGAATCGAGGATGCGCTCCGTGAACGCGGTATCAAAGAAGGCGATACTGTTCGGATTCGTCACATGGAGTTTGAGTATAGGGAATAAGGAGGCAAGACGTTGGAAGATTGTGTGCTGACAGGCAAGCAAAAGCGTTTTCTGCGCGCTATGGGCAGTGAAATTGATCCGGTGGTGCAAATTGGCAAAGCCGGTGTCGTTGATTCTGTAGTTGAAAGTGCCAAACAGGCATTAGCCGCTCGTGAGCTTATCAAAGTTCGGGTACTGCAAAATTGTTCCGAAGAGCCTAAGGACGCTATTGCACAATTATCTAAGGCCGCCAGAGCGGAGTTAGTCCAGGTTATTGGCCGTAACGGGCTTTTATATCAGAAAAATCATGAGAAACCTAAAATAGAACTACCTTAATTTGTAGGTGGGGGAGAGGACCATGTTTACCAGAACCAGTTTAGCTGAGGCTAAACGCATTGTCGTAAAAGTAGGAACAAGCACGCTTACCCATAGCACAGGCAAGCTTAACTTTTTTCGGATAGAAAAATTGGTACGGGAACTTTCTGATTTAGCCAATCAAGGCAAAGAGGTAATTTTGGTAACTTCCGGAGCTGTGGGGGCCGGGATGGATCGTCTAGGTCTAAAGGAAAAGCCAAAAACAATCCCCGAAAAGCAGGCTGCTGCTGCTGTAGGTCAAGGCATACTTATGCATACATATGAGAAATTGTTCGGCGAGTACGGACAAGTTGTGGCCCAAGTGCTTTTAACGCGTGAAGACTCAGTCAAGCATAAACGTTATATAAACTCGCGCACCACACTTTTGACCCTCTTGAAAATGGGTGTAATACCGGTTATCAATGAGAATGATGCGGTAGCCATCGATGAATTAAAAATCGGCGATAACGATACGCTCTCAGCCGTGGTCGCCAGCATTGTTGATGCTGATTTGCTAATAATCCTTTCTGACATAGAAGGTCTTTATAATGATAATCCCCAAAAAAATCCTGACGCTAAACTCATCAGTGAGGTCGCTGATATTACGCCTGAAATTGAAGCCTTGGCCGGCGGTCCTGGTTCGCTGCGCGGAACGGGCGGAATGTATACTAAGCTTCAGGCAGCAAAAATTGCTATAAATTCTGGTGTCAACATGCTGATTGCCTCAGGTGGGCGAGATGGCGCAATTCGTGACATTCTTAGGGGCAGCGATATCGGGACTATATTTCCTGCCAAGCATAACCGCTTACAAACACGTAAAGGCTGGCTGGCTTTCGGGGCGCGTATTCAAGGCTCGGTTGTAGTGGATAGTGGTTGTGAAAAAGCTATTACTATGAAATGTTCCAGTCTCCTTTCGGCCGGTATTATAGCTATTGATGGCAAATTTGAGCACGGTAATACCGTTAGAGTTGTTTCGGAAGCAGGACGGGAAATTGCCCGCGGCATTTCTAACTATAGCTCGGATGATATTCGAAAAATCATGGGACGGCACACCGATGAGATTACTGAGATTTTAGGAAATAAACCTTATGATGAAATAATACATCGCGATAACTTGGTGGTTTTAGTTTAGAGGTGGGAGGGATCAATATGGACTATGCTGCAGAACTCACGTATAAAGGAAAAACGGCGAAAACCGCAGCCAGAAAGCTCGCTGTAATGCCTTCAACTATCAAGGATAAAGCCCTTATCGAAATGGCAGATGCTTTGGAGCGCTTTCAAAGTGATATTATGGCAGCAAACGACACTGATATAGAAAACGGGAAGGCCAAAGGGTTATCTAAAGCGTTACTTGATCGTTTGCTTTTGAATGAGGCTAGAGTAAAAGCAATGGCCGAGGGTCTTAGGCAAATAGCAGCTTTGCCTGACCCTATCGGTGAAGGACTAGGAACCAAGCGCCGCCCCAACGGTCTTGAAATCACGAAAGTGAGGGTTCCGCTTGGTGTAATCGGTATTATTTATGAGGCTCGTCCTAATGTAACTGTGGATGCTGCCGGATTATGCCTAAAGTCGGGTAATGCCGTCATTTTGCGCGGCGGTTCGGAAGCTATTGCCTCCAATACTGCGATAATTAAGGTAATTACAGCGGCGGCCTATACCGCCGGGATTCCCGAGGGGGCTATTCAGTTTATTGAAACAACTGACCGTCAAGCGGTTAATGCTATGCTAAAACTAAATCAGTACCTAGATGTCATTATTCCGCGGGGCGGGGCGGGTCTCATAAAGACAGTAGTCGAAAATAGCTCGGTACCGGTAATTGAAACCGGAACAGGCATCTGTCATACTTTTGTAGATGAGTCGGCTGATTTAAACATGGCAGAAGCTATTGCTTACAATGCCAAGGTTTCCCGACCGGGGGTTTGCAACGCTATGGAGACCTTATTAGTACATGAGGCAGTTGCAGCCAAGTTTCTGCCCAGTATGCTTGAAAAATACAATCAAGCGGGGGTAGAACTCAGAGGATGCCCAAAAACAGCCGTCTATAATAGGGCCGTTAAACCGGCTGCAGATGAGGATTGGGCAACTGAATATCATGATCTTATCTTGTCGGTTAAAGTAGTTTCAGGTCTTAACGAAGCTCTAGAGCATATTGCTAAGTATGGAACACGTCATTCCGAGGCAATCGTAACTAAAAACTATAATAATGCCCGGCGGTTTCAGCAGGAAGTCGATGCTGCAGCCGTTTATGTTAATGCATCAACAAGGTTTACTGATGGTTTTGAATTCGGCTTTGGGGCTGAAATCGGCATAAGCACCCAAAAAATTCACGCGCGCGGACCGATGGGTTTACCGGAACTCACTACCATTAAGTATGTTATTGCCGGTGATGGTCAAATAAGGTGAGTATATTTTGACAGGCTCTTGTTTAGCAATTGACAAGAGCCTTATAATTTTTCGACAGTTAATAGTATCCGGCCGGTTCCCCTTTTTGTAACATATGAAGGAATTAATACTTATATTAGGTGGGGTGCTTAGAGATGAATAAAAAATTTACAGGCTATTTTTGGGCACTCTATAACTATCAGAAAACAGCAAAAGCCAGACATGATATAAAAGACTACTTGCGGGCTCTTATTTTAATAGGGCTAGTTATTTTCTTAATCTGGAGCTTATTAGCTCAATTATTATAGTAAATTGAATATGGTATACTGAGATAGTTAATTACTGTGGTATAATGTTGGGAAGAATAATATATTGACAGCCGAACATTGCAATAGGGAGATTGGTATGACGGAAAAGCGAAAAATCGGCATAATGGGTGGTACATTCGACCCCATTCACATTGGCCATTTAGTTACCGCTGAGGCAGTGCGCATTCAATACGGTCTAGAAAAAGTTTTGTTTATACCTGCAGGAAATCCACCGCATAAGCAAGACCAAAATGTAACTCCGGCGATGCATCGTTATATTATGACGGTGATGGCGACTTACTCGAACCCCTATTTTTGTGTATCGCCTATTGAACTGGAAAGATCCGGACCTTCGTTTACAATTGATACAGTTAAAGAACTGATAAAAATATATGGCAAAAGGACAGAACTTTATTTTATAACCGGGGCGGACGCAATCCAAGATTTGCCTACTTGGGAACAGATAGACGAGCTGATTGGGCTTTGTCATTTTGTTGGCGCAACCCGGCCTGGGTGTATAAGCAGTTTAGATAATGTTATTAAAAGATTCGGTACGCTCGGGCGGAGACGAATTCATCGTCTGGCAACACCTGAACTTGAGATATCTTCGACAGATATTCGTGAGCGCGTTAGAAAAGGGCAATCTATTAAATATGTCGTTCCGGAAAGTGTAGAAAGTTATATTCTAAAAGAAGGTCTGTATATTTAAGCAATTAACAGTGGTTGTACCAAATAAAGGCAGGCATAAAACTACCTAGTTTGCAGATAATGTAAACAAGGGTTCCCTAGATTTCATGAAAAAGAGGTGAGTTTTCCTAGATGTCAAAAACTCTCTATGTTGGCAACCTTCCATGGTCCACCACTGAAGATTCTTTGGCAGACGCTTTCCGTCCGCACGGTTCAGTAATTTCAAGCAGGATAATAACCGATAAAGAGACTGGGCGTTCAAGAGGTTTTGGTTTTGTAGAAGTTGAAGACGCAGATGCTGATAACATGATTAATGCTATGAATGGTTCAGATCTAGGCGGTCGTCAAATTGTAGTCAACGAAGCGAAACCGCGGCAAGGCTAGTTTTAACCTGCCTCCTACAAAAACGGGAGGCTTTTTATTTTGCAGAAGGAATATAGCAAAAATTGGCGAATTTTATCATGACAGGTGATAAAAATGGAACTCGAGGCGATTATTGACAAATTAAAGATTTCTTTAACGCCCAAACGCCTGCTTCATTCATATGGGGTAAGCGAAACAGCAGTTTTATTAGCCAGCAAATATGACGCTGATCAGGATAAGGCCCGATTGGCTGGTATTTTGCATGACTGTGCGCGAGAAATACCTTCCCGAAAGCTTGCTGATGAAGCGTCAAAACGTATGATTAATATCGATGAAGTGGAGCGGTTGCAGCCTATCCTGCTTCATGCAGCTCTTGGAGCAAAACTTGCTGAAGAAAAGTATGGAATTAGGGACAAAGAAATTCTGGAGGCAATTGAGAAACATACTGTCGGCGGCCTGTCAATGAGCAAGCTGGCTAAGATTGTTTATTTAGCAGATTTCATCGAACCTAATCGAAACTTTCCTGGTGTAGAAAAACTGCGCCAAATTGCTGAAAATAATCTTGATCATGCTGTCTTGGCGGCTTATGATCATACTTTAGAATACATTATTAAGCAGCGCGGCTTAATTCATCCGGCTACTGTTGCTGGGCGTAACCAAATTTTAAAGAATATAACTGAATGATTTGTTGAATAAGTATAGGGGGAGAAAAAATGCGGACCGTTCGCCGTAGAGTTCGCTGGTCGCGAGTCCTACTGGTTTTAATTATCTTTATAATGTTTATTGCAGCGGTTGCCGGGGCGGCTTTCTATATTTATAAAATAGCATTCAATGCGGTGCCGGCTAGCATGCATACGGTTTCCGCTAAAGAACCAACGGGAAGGACCAATATACTGCTGCTTGGACTTGATAGCGGCGATGAAACAAATGCTGATTCACCGCGGCGTTCAGACACCATGATTGTGGCAAGTATTAATAACGAGGACGGAACAGTTAACCTATTGTCAATACCACGTGATACAAGGGTGATTATTCCGGGGCAAAAGAACTACGACAAGATTAATCATGCTTATTTTTTTGGGGGTCCAAGGCTTGCTGCAAAAACAGTAGAGGACTTCTTACAATTGCCGATTCATTACTATGCGGCTGCCGATTGGCAAACTTTTGTTAAAGTTGTTGATATTGTTGGTGGAGTAAATCTTTATGTCGAGCGGGATATGCATTATAATGACCCATACGCCAATTTTGAGATTAGCCTTCAAAAAGGCTATCAGCATCTGGATGGTCGTAAATCCGGTCAGTATATTAGATACCGGAGCGATGAACTTGGCGATATAGGACGTGTTCAACGTCAGCAGCGGTTTATCAAAGCGTTAAGCAGCGAGGTTCTCAACGCTGGGCTGATTATAAAAGTTCCGGAACTTGCCAGTGTGGCTAAGGAACATGTAGAAACCGATATACCGCCGGGGCAGGCGCTTAAGCTTGCTTACAGTTTAAAGGGTTTAAATTCCGGAAATCTGCATATCGAAATGCTGCCCGGCAACTTTGTAACGCATGAAGGACTAAGCTATTGGAGCCCGGACACGGAACGAATCGCACAAGTAGTCGACCGTATGTTTAATTCCCGTTCGTCTGAAATGAGTGGGATATTTGATAAAAATAAGCGTAGCAATTGAAGGCGGCCTTTATTGTAGGCTGCCTTTAGGGTATTATATAAAGTAATAATTTAGCAGGATAGTGCTTGATTTGCCAGAATAGAATAAGTAGTTATTATCACAAACTACTTATAATGTTATTTTGCAGGAGGGACAACATGACCGAATTAGCTAGCGATATGCCGCAATTGATAGCAGCCGCCGCAAGTGATAAGAAAGCTTTTGATATACAAATCCTAGATATGAAAAAAGTTACGTTAGTAACCGATTATTTTATTATATGCAGTGGAAATACAACAACCCAAGTTAAAGCTATTGCCGACAATATTGACGAAAAGTTAGCTGAGCAAGGAATAAAGATGCTTCATAAAGAAGGATATAATGAAGCTCGCTGGATTCTTTTGGATTTCGGAACTTGTGTTGTGCACGTTTTTGTTGATGAAGAACGACGGTTTTATAATATCGAACGGCTGTGGAGCGAGGCCAAAGCACAGTTATATAGTGAATAGAGAAGAGGGAATATATGAGCAAAACTGAACGTTCCGCTTTAGTACCAGGAAGCGTTGCGGTACTAAAGGTGGTAAGGATTAGTGATATGGGTGCTTTCCTCGATGCTGGTACAGGCAACACAACCGATGATATTTTACTGCATAAGCTGCAGCAAACTGAGCCTGTTAAAATCGGTGATGAAGTTAAAGTTTATCTGTACCGTGATCCAAAAGGGAGAACAACGGCCAGTATGAAAGTCCCTAAGATGAAAGAGGGTCAGGTAGCGCGGGTTCAGGTCGTTAATGTTACTCGTGATGGTGCCTTTGTTGACGTAGGCGCTGAGCGCGGTATTTTTCTTCCGTTTGCCGAGATGCGCGGAAAGCTTTCTGTCGGTGACAAGATATGGGTAAAGCTATATACTGATAAATCAGGTCGGCTTGCAGTGACGATGGAAGTAGAAGATGAGCTAAGGCAAGCCTCCAAACCGGCGAGCGATGTTCAGGTTGGAGATACCGTTACAGGAACTGTCTATAATTTTAGTGATCAGGGCGCATTTTTATTTACGCCAGAACGCTATATAGCTTTTTTGCATAAAAATGAGATGACATCTAGGCCCCAAATCGGTCAGGAACTTACTGCTCGCGTTACATATGTCCGTGAAGACGGTCGTATCAATATTTCAGTACGCCCGCTTAAGGAAGATGCAATAGATGTTGACGCAAGCAACATCCTTGCCCACTTGCGGGAACGTGGCGGTAAAATGCCTTACGACGATAATACTGCGCCTGAGATAATAAAGGATAAGTTTCATATTAGCAAAGCGGCCTTTAAACGTGCTATTGGGCGGCTGTTAAAGCGAGGTTTAATTGAACAGCGGGCAGGCTGGACTTATCTAAACGAAGGCAATTAGGAAATACAGTATTCCATTAGAAAAAAACAGAGCACTTGTACACAAAATATTGTTGACACATAATATGGGATAAGTTATAATATCTATGTCAGCAGGAATGCCAATAATGGAATAGTGAATGAACCTAATTGGGGGTATAGCTCAGCTGGGAGAGCGCTTGAATGGCATTCAAGAGGTCAGCAGTTCGATCCTGCTTATCTCCACCAGTGAACTAAGGCTTCGCGGACTTCCCGCAAAGCCTTTTTTGTTAGGCGGAACTTTGTTACATATTTCTCAGAACCCCAACAATCTGGTTAGCCCCCATAGTTTCACCTAAGTTATTAGTGGTATTCGTAAGTTTTCTAGGTTTTACCCGGGAAGCAAAACTGAGGCTATTTTGAATATTGGGTGATCTTCAAGTCATTCAGATTATAAAATGGCTATCAAGGGTTTCTCCTAAACGGTTCTGAACTAGTGTTCATGCCGTCGTCAAACCATTTATGTTTCTTGCTAGTTTAGCTCCAAGGCCGTATTCAGGCCGCACGGAATTCTAAAAAGTATACTGCTGTGAAGTTTATAAACCGTCCACTGCTGACACTGGTTGACAATGCTTAGGCTATCATTTTAATTAACGCTGCTCGCTAAGCTGCAAAGTTTATGTTAAGCCAAGGCAAGTTCCCGGGTGGTACATAACGTATCTCTGTTTGGGCGGTTGACAACTATTCGGGGGTTGTTTATTTTTGAGAAATGTAAGGTTCTTAGACTTGCATTTCATTTTGATGTGCATGACGTGAAGTTTTAGATGCCTCGATTCACAAGCAAAACTTATAGGGAAGATTTTTTATATGGGAAATTACAAAAAAAATTCCTAGTATTAGCATGCCCCGTATTGTAAATTTTATTACATTACAGCGGACTAATGATCTGTGTTGGAGAAAAAAGGCGAGGAACATTGAAAAATAAACTGGGAGGTAAGTGATTGTGCATATTGTTGTTTTTGTAAAGCAAGTTCCTGGTACAGATAACGTAAAGATGGACCCAGAAACTGGTGTAATGATCCGTACCGGTAAAGACGTAATAATTAACCCTCTTGATGAAAACGCCTTAACAGAAGCAATCAAAATTAAAAATTCCCGTAACGATGTTAAAGTTACTGCTATCAGCATGGGACCACTGTCTGCTGAAAAAGCACTTAAAGAGGCTATTGCTATGGGCGCAGATGCTGGTATCCTTGTTTCCGGCAGAGAATTTGCTGGTTCTGACACCATTGCTACTGGTAAAGCTCTGGCAGCAGCAGTTAGAAAAGCTGGCGATGACGTAGATTTAATTCTTTGCGGTGAGCGCGCAACAGACGGCGAAACTGGCCAAACTGCTGTAATGGTAGCTAATTACCTCGATATTCCTGGCGAAACTTACGTTTCGGCTATAGATGTAAAAGATAATGGTGTTGTAATTAAACGTACAGTTGAACGTGGTTTTGAAATGGTAGAAATACCGTTCCCGGTTCTTGTCAGCGTTAACAAAGACATCAATGAAGTCGGTATGCCTACTCTGGGCGGTAAGCTGAAAGCCAAAACAGTTCCGATTGCAGCATACGATACAGCTGGCCTTGGCATTGAAAAAGCCGAAGTAGGTCTTAACGGTTCTCCTACTCGTGTTGTAAAAGTATTCAGTCCGAAACTTTCCCGCGACACTATCATGAAGAAAGCTGACGGCACAACACAACCAGTTGACGAATTGGTTAAATTCCTCATTTCCAAGGAATGCATATAAGGGGGTAACACACGTGTCTACTTATGTAAATGCAGGCGTTCAAAAAGAAACTGATCTTTCTCAATATAAAGGTGTATTTGTTCTTGGCGAGCAAAAAGACGGCCAACTTCTTCCTGTAACTTTTGAATTAATCGCGCGCGGCCGTTCATTGGCTGACGATCTTGGTTGCCAACTTAGCTGTATTTTACTTGGCAATGAAATTCAAGATATGGAACAATGCTTCCATCGTGGTGCTGACCGCGTACTTTTCGTTCAAGACCCAGCATTGCAAAATTTCTTACCTAGACCTTACCAAAATGCTATTGTAAAACTTATCGAAGAAGAAAAACCGGAAATTATTATTGCAGCCGCTACTACAACTGGCCGTACAGTAATGCCGCTTGTAGCAGCTAAAATTAATACCGGTCTTACTGCAGACTGCACTTCACTTACTATCGATCCTGAAACAAAACTGCTGCTCCAAACTCGTCCGGCTATCGGTGGTAACATCATGGCTACTATCAAAACTCCGCAGCATCGTCCACAAATGGCAACAGTTCGTCCGCGTTCTTGCAAACCGCTTGCACTTGACTGCAGCCGCACCGGCGAAGTTGTTGTAAAAAAATACGACGCCCAAACCTTCCTGACTCCGGAAAAATTCCTTGAGTTCATTAAGGATGCTACCCAGACTGTAAGCATCGAAGACGCTGAAGTAATCGTTGCTGGCGGTAAAGGCATGAAAAATGCTGATGGTTTCAAAATGGTTGAAGAACTTGCTGACCTGCTAGGCGCTGGCGTAGGTGCAACTCGTGATGCAGTAGAACTGGGCTGGACAACTTACCCGCATCAAATCGGTCTGTCCGGTAAAACTGTAGCTCCTAAGCTGTATATTGCCCTTGGCTTATCCGGCAAAATCGCTCACTTGGCTGGTATGCAAACTGCCGAAGTAATTATTGCAGTAAACAAAGATCCAGAAGCTCAAATCTTCAAAGTTGCCGACTATGCTATTGTAGGCGACGTATTTGAAGTAGTTCCTATGATCATTGAAGCAATTAAACAGCACAAAGCTAACGCGAAGCCTGGAACTTGCGCTATCTAGTATAGTCTTTTAGATTGGGTAAACTGAAAGCTAGTTAAAAGGAGGAGCAGGAATGCAATATCATAAAATTACTGCTGAAGATATAAAAGAGTTGAGCGCTCTCATTGGCGAAGCCAATGTTGTTGTCGAGGAAGAAAAAATGGACATGTACTCCCGTGACGAAGTTTCTGACAAGAACTGGGAGAAGATGCCAGAAGTTGTTGTAAAGCCGGAAAATACTCAACAAGTTTCCGCAATTATGAAATGGGCTAATGACCATCTCGTACCTGTAATTCCGCGTGGAGGCGGTACTGGCCTGGCTGCTGGCGCCGTTGCTTTAACCGGTGGTATTGTTTTATCGCTTGAAAAAATGAACAAAATCCTTGAAATAGATGACCATAACCTATTTATGGTACTGGAGCCTGGTATCAGCACTGGCGAAGTTCAACGTGCTGCTAAAGAGCGCGGCTTGTTCTATGCTGGTGACCCTTGCTCTGCAGAATCGTCCTTCATTGGCGGTAACGTAGCAACTAATGCTGGCGGTAACAGAGCTGTAAAATACGGTACAACTAGCCGTCACGTATACGGTTTGGAAGTAGTTCTGCCTAATGGCGAAATCGTAACTTTCGGTGGTAAAAACGTTAAAGACGTAAGTGGCTACGATGTAATTCACCTGTTGGTCGGCTCAGAAGGTACTTTGGGCGTAATTACTAAAATCTGGCTAAAATTAATGCCGCTGCCTAAGTATGTTGCTACTTTGCTTGTTCCTTTCAAGGAAATGCAAGAAGCTATCAATGTTGTTCCTAAAATCATGACAGCTGGTATTATTCCTACTTGTCTTGAATTTATGGACAGCGAATCAATTAAGGCTTCCGAAATTTATCTCAATAAGAAACTTCCGTACAGCGATGCTGGTGCATACATTATCTGCCAAGTAGACGGAACTACCGAACAGCAAGTTGAAAGCGAATATGAAATCATTGGCAAAATTTGCCTTGATAATGCTGCTCTGGAAGTGTTTGTTTCCGATAACATGGCCAGCGAAGAGCGTATCTGGAAAGCGCGTAAAGCTTATGCAGAAGCACTCCGCATGATCAGCCCTGTATATTGCATGGAAGATATCGTTGTTCCAGTATCCAACATTCCTAAAGCACTGGAAGAAATCGATAAGGTTGCTAAAAAGTACAATTGCCGTATTCCTAGTGCTGGGCATGCTGGCGACGGCAATATCCACTGCACACTTCTTCGTGAAGACCGCGATGAGGATGCATGGCATGAGCTTAAGGATGCAGTACTGGCTGAGATTTATGCAGCAGTATACGCACTTGAAGGCAGCTTGACCGGTGAACATGGTGTTGGTGCAAAACGTGTTGAAGCTCAGGCAAAACACATGGATCCTGCTGCAATGGCAGTATTAAGATCTGTTAAAAACGCTTTCGACCCCAACAACATCATGAACCCAGGCAAAGTACTACCGCTATAAGTAGTAAGTAAAATGGTTGGCGCTTTCGCGCCAACCATTTTTTATTTCTCTGTATGTTTAGCCTTTTGATTATTACTATTAATAAACTGGGATCCTTTGGCAGCTCCTTGAGATACCTTGCCGGTTGTTTCGCCGCTGTTTTTCAAGTATTATACCCCCATAGAGCTACGAATTAAGCAGGCATTTCGGAAGTTGAGGACGTGTATAGCGAGTTCTCTTCCTCTAAAACTTGCGGGCTCTTTGTTGCGCCGCTTGCAGTATTGTTGTTAACCTCAGTATTAGGATCATTAGTTTCAGTTAGTTCACTTTGCTCGGCTTGATAATTTTTTTCTTCCAAGACTACTCACCTCCTATAAGTATTGTTTCCAGAGATGAATAAAATATTTAGTTATGCTTTAATAATAAAAACAGCCTTGCCAGAACATTTGTTCTATGCTACAATTACATAGAACAAATGTTCTGGCAAGGGGGAGTTTTTGAATGCGGATTTTTTTTGTGTTACTTTTTTTATTTGTTTTTTGGAATGCCGATTTATCAGCCCATATAAATCCTTATGTTCAAACAAGCAGTTATGAGAATGTATATGTTAGATCAGGCGATACAGTGTGGCATATTGCTGCTAAATATACAGATGACAGTGAAGATATTCGAGACTTAGTGCTTGCTATCATAAAAATTAATAAACTTAACAATAATGCGCAGGTTTATCCAGGACAAACATTAAAAGTACCGCAAAAAACACAGCGATCAGTTGCGGTTAAATAAATCAGAACTCAAATATTTCATACCGCTATCGCATAGTATTGTTACGATATTAGTCCCGAGAGGACAATCTTGGGCTATCTTAAGGGCAGCCGCAACATTGGCGCCGGCAGTATAGCCTACAAGGATACCTTCACGAGATGCCAGTAGACGCGCCATCATAATAGCCTCGTCGTCGGATATTGTTAAATAACCGTCGCAAATATCGGGCTTCCATAATGGTGGGATCATGGCATAACTCGATCCCTGTAGTTTATGCTGAGGATTTGTTACCGGCTTTCCAGCCAGTATTGGTGCGGTAGCTGGCTCAAGTGCTAGGCATTTAATTGCTGGATTGTGAAGTTTCAGTGCGCTGGCTGTTCCAACGAAGGTGCCACCAGTTCCTACAACATCAAGAAAGATATCAACCTTACCGTTTAGCTGTGAGATTATCTCAGCGGCTGTAGTCTGAGCGTGCGCAGCAGGATTTGAAGCGTTGTTAAACTGATTAACAAAATAAGCCTTTAACTGGTCAGCCAGCTTTTTACCGTGATCCTCTACGAGTTTTAAGTCTTCACCTGTAACTTGCCCGGGTTTTCCTCCCGGATGCTGCGGGACAAGAACCACCTCGGCTCCCAAAGCCTCTAGAATTAGCTTACGTTCAGGACTGTTGCCCGCAGACATCACGGCGATGAATTGATAGCCTTTGACGGCACATACTATGGCCAAACCTATACCGGTATTTCCGCTGGTTACCTCAACGACGGGGACACCAGGTCTCAATTGCCCACTTTGCTCGGCAGCCTGTATCATTTGTAAAGCGATTCTATCCTTCATACTACCGCCTGGATTTAAGAATTCAGCTTTAGCGAAAACCTTGCCTGGCAGACCGGAGCATAGATTGTTAAGTTCAATAAGTGGAGTATGTCCAAAAGCCTCTAGTATTGATTGGCATGCTAAAAATCTAGACAAAAAAATATTACCTCCTTAAAAAAAACTTGCCTATGGTGGTAATATTTTACGCTATAAACTATTATTTTAAAACTTATTTTTACCTGTGATATAAAAACCTTGCTGAATGCTAGTTGCTTTTTCCCAAGTGATTGTAGGACTGATATTCTCCCAACCTTTAGTAATAAACATACGTTGATAACGGTAGCCAATTGTAATTGAAGTTGTCTGAGTTGGCCGCCAATCAATTCCAATACTGCCATCAAACATTTGTGCTGGTGCCTGGTGCTTGAAATCAAGGCCGCGCAGATTCCACCAGCCATGCCCTTGAGCAATGGCAAGCGGTGAATAAGACAGTGTACCGATTGCTAGAACCTTATTGCTTATAGGAGCTTTAGCAGTAAGACCAACATGCAAACCCTGATAGATAGTAGAATAATACGAATCTAAGTTGCTAAAATTTTCATTTATGGAGCCATAATTCCAAATTTTATAGGTTCCGTTCTGCATACGAAAATGGTTCATGCGATAACTATAGCCGTAAAATAAATCGGTAGTTCTATTTATAGGCTTAATTAAATCTACATTTATAAAGTTACTTTTACCAGTTGTGCTAAACTCACCATAATATTGTACATTATTACTTTTACTATAATCCCAATCAGAATCGCTGCCTACTGCATTGTTGATATCTGCCATTATCCCGCCTTCGATACGCAGTTTCTTGTTGGTGGCTATTTCGTTCTCATAACTGGCAGTAAGATAGTTCCCCGAATGGGGATAATATAGTTCTGATGCGCCGTTAATCATATCGGAAGCAGATGATATGGGGAAAGTTGTTCGCCAGACTTCAGAGCCGGTGGTCTGCCATGATCCAATTGCAAGATGAGCTCCATAAACAATATTAGGCGCCAAACATAATAGTAAAACTATTAACGCTAGACGGGATATGAAGTGTATCACAAGGCTTCCTCACTTTACATAATATAGTGCTTAATTCGTTTTGATACGTGAGAAAACCTGCTTAAAAGACTAAGGTAAATAAAGTTAAACACTGTTTAGCGTACGTAAGACCGTGCAGTGAGCCAAGATCTCTGCCAACCTAACAGGGAATTTTTATCATTTTACCTTCGGAATAAAGGTAGACATCGGCAGGGCGGTCTTCATTAAATATGATTGTGGCGCGATGTATGAACTGATGATTGAGATAATAGCGAAGATCATAAATATTAATTCTAAGTGAGCTGATATCATATTCTTCTTCATAATAAGCGAATGGAGTAAATGTGCAGAAAAATTTCCCTATTAAAGTTTGCTTAGCTTTTTCGGTAATTTCAGATGATTTATTTTGCCTTGGTAAATTAAGCCAAAATTCAATTTCGCCTTTATAGGACTTGATTTGGCCGATATAGTGAAAGTCAGATGTTTCAAGAATAAAATCCCAAGCAAAAACTTTTTTTAATGACGGCATGATGGCTAAGCGAACAATCTGGTAGTCTTTGAAATGGATTAATAACTGGTGCTTTGCTTTATATCGTAAATAACATCTTATGGCTATATATACAGTTAAGGTAGCGAAGGTAACAACCCCGAGGGTAAGGGGGGACATATTTAATAAGTATAAGGATAGTAGTACCCCTAATAATATTGGATCAAATACGTTTAATAAGTGCAGACTTTTTCGTTCTTTCCTAACTGGCCATAATATAGCTGTACCATGGGTATTGAAATAATCAATTAGAATGTGGGAAAAGGCGCCGGCTAAGGCCCAGCAAAATAATGTATAAAACGAGGCAGAAGGTATAAAAAAGTTCAAAGATCCCGCGATTAAGGTTGAGCAAGCTATTATACCAGGAATTGAATGCGAGAAGGCGCGGTGTTGCCGTATAAAAGCAAAATTGCCGCGTAAGAGGGCAATAATATCAAAGTCAGGTGCTTGTGAACCTAAAAGAGAAGCCAGATAAATAGGATCGTTAATAGAGAATGGCTGTCCGGACATACTGGCTATGGCGATGCCAAATACTGCATGTGATAATGAATCCACTAATTACCACCTCCTAAAAGTAAAGTTTACATAATTGAAATTATAACAATTAAAAAGGAGGTGGTCTATGGTAAGTTGTGGACCGGGCTTATATATAATTTTACTGTACAAACTAATTATGATGGAGGTGGTATTATGAAGCGTAAGAAAGCAGAGTACCATATAAATACGGAAAAAGATAAGCTTAACCATGTAGGCGGAATTGCCGGTGATGCCGGGGGTGTTGATCCGGACATTGATCAGAATCTTATACGGCTTTCAGGAGGCCCATGATAAAAACTCGGCGTACGCCGAGTTTTTATCATTACTTAGGCTGAGCTATTGACGGTGATTTTCGCTTACTAAGAAAGAATTGATAATAAAGATAGATGCATATCAGTACTGGAATTCCAGTATATAGTACAATTCGCTGTGATTCGTCAAAATAAAGGCTTATTATTACACCTAAATTTAGAATAATCGCTAATACCGGTACTATAGGATAAAGCGGGGTCTTAAAGACAAGATCTTTCACATTCCCCCCTAATTTTAAAAATTCTTGACGGAAATTAAGTTGGCACCAAGCGATTATTACCCAGATAAGGCAGCCTGTAAGGCCGGTACTGGACATTAACCAAAGGTAGACAGTATCAGCGGCAAATCTTTCAGTTAACAGTGACATGCAAGCCAATACTATAGTGATAAGTACCCCATTGAAGGGTACGCCCCGGGAATTAATTTTACCCAGCCAGGAGGGTGCTAAACCTTCTTTAGACATTGACCAGAGCAGACGAGAGCAGGCGTAAAGGGCTGAGTTGTCAGCTGATAACGCTGAGGTTAGGACAACAAAACTCATAATGTCCTTAGCAACTGGGATACCAATTCGATCGTAGACATGAGCAAATGGACTTTCGAGTACCCCAGCTTCAGTCCAAGGAATGGTTCCGGCCAATACAAACATCGCAAGCACGTAGAAAAGAACAATGCGGACAGCAATACCACTTATTACGCGGGGGACGTTCTTACCGGGGTTTTCACACTCACCGGCAGCAATTCCAACTAGCTCAGCTCCCTGGAATGAATACACGACAGCAATCATGGTTAAGAAAACCGCTTGAAATCCTTTGGGAAATAGGCCGTCTTCACCAGTATTAGCTGTAAAGTTTGATAGGCCAATAGCGCCTTCATGACCAGTGAACCCGAACATTAAACCCGCACCGGCAATAATAAAGCCAACTATGGCAGCAACTTTAATACTGGCAAACCAGAATTCGGCCTCACCATAAGCTTTAACAGATATAATATTGAGCAGGGCTAACATAATTGCAAAAATTCCACACCAAATCCAAGTTTCAACCTGAGGAAACCAATTATGCATAATAATTCCGGCAGCAGTAAAGTCAGCAGCAATGCAAATTGCCCAGTTAATCCAATACAGCCAGCCTGTTGTAAAGCCGGCGCCAGGTGAAATGAAACGGGAGGCATAGGTTTGAAACGAACCCGATACCGGCATAGCAACTGCAAGTTCAGCTAAGCAGAGTAGGACCATGTACATTATAAAGCCGCCAACCATGTAAGCCAGAATGGCGCCGAAGGGGCCGGCTTGACTAATTGTTTGGCCCGAGCCCATAAAAAGTCCGGTGCCGATCGTTCCGCCAATCGAGATCATCATGAGATGGCGTGACTTCATTTCGCGTTTAAGGCCCTTTTTTTGAGGGCAGAGTTGTTCAGTATTTAATACAGGCGAATTCATAAAGACCTCCTTAATTTAAAGCACAAAAAAGTGGTTGTGAGCATCTCACAACCACGCAGAAAACATAGTATTCCCGCATAGTGAGATAGTGCTTCACCATAGCTTGGGAGGCTAGGTGACAGTCTTATACTTATTAAGTACAAGACCAGCAGAAGCTTGTTGGCTCCAAATATCTGCTTCGGCAAAAATCCCTTTCCGTACAGGTCACAGCAGCCAGCTCACTATACGTATTCTTGATGTTTGCACCTCTATACATCACAATATATTATGTCTACTTAATTCTAGTATAATTTTATCGTATCTGTCAATGGAATTTTAGTCAGAAGCATTAACTTTACATGAGTTGCGTTATATAATTAATGTATGGCAACACAAAGTATATCTTAGATAATATGACTATTGGAGGTAGCAATGCAAGAATATTACACAAGTTTAGACCCAAAGTTTGCTCAGTCATTAGTTGATATTGTCGCCAGTGAGCTGAATAAAAATGTAAACATTACCGATGATCATGGCGTAATAGTTGCATCGTTCAGTAAGGAGCGGATTTCACAGGTACACGAAGCTGCGGCGCGTATGCTTAAAAGTGGCAAGATTACAGCGTTCTCGGTTAGCGCAGAAGATGAAAAAAATTTAAAAGGGGTTCGCAGGGGATTCAACGTTCCAATTATTTTTGGCAATAAATGCGTGGGAGTAATTGGTGTTACCGGTGACCCTGAATTAGCAGCACCTTATGCCCGTTTGGCTGTTCGCTTTGTTGAGGCGGCTCTTGAGGCTAATGCTCGTCAGGAACAGCTTGTCCGGGCCCTTAATGAAAAAAAGAAACTACAATCAATTCTATTAAACAAGACTATCAGCATTCAGGAAGAGGAGCGCAAGAAAATTTCCCGTGAACTGCATGATGAGACAAGCCAAGCTCTTACCTCCATTATTGTCGGTTTGCGAGTGTTAGCCGAACATTCCTCTGTCCCGGCCGATCGTGAAAGTATTTTGCAGATGAGAGATGTAGCCGTGCAAACCTTAGAAGCAGTTCACAATTTAGCTTTGGAGCTTCGTCCGGTCCTTCTTGATGATATGGGTTTAGTTGCAGCAATTCAAAGATATGTGGACAATTATACGCGCCAGTATGGGATAAAAATAGATGTTGACTTTAGTAATTTAGGCCGTGAACGTTTTTTACCTGAAATTGAGATTACTTTATACCGTTTGGTACAGGAAGCGCTAACAAATATTGTCCGTCATGCCCGAGCTAGTGAGATTAGAATAACCTTATGTAAGCAGCGAGCCAAGTTATTTCTTAGCATCTGTGATAATGGGGTAGGTTTTGAAGCTGCAAACTGGCCAGCTAATAATGAGAATATTGGACTAGGAATTTATGGAATGAGAGAGAGAGTTGCTTTGTTAAACGGAAGATTCAGGCTGCAATCGGAAATTGGTAAAGGTACTGAGATTACTGTAGAAATTCCGGTACGCAAAAAAGAAAAAAGCAGAAAGTATGTTGAAGAATAACATACTTTCTGCTAAAGGGGTTAATAAATATATTAGTATTTATTGACCTCTATTTTTTTTTGCCGGCTTGATAAGCTCTATCTAACAATTGAATAACGTGGAATACTTGAGCATCTTTATTATTTTGAACTAAGCCGTCAGTAATGTGCATACGGCAAGTGCCGCAGCTAGTGGCAACAATGTCAGCTTTTGTGCTGGCAATATCAGCGATCTTCTTATCATTAATTTGGCGTGAAATATCGTAATGGGCTAGACTGAATGAACCGCCTGATCCACAGCAACGATCAGGTGCTTTCATCTCAACAAAATTAAGGCCTGGAATAGCTTTTAGTACTTCACGCGGCTGACGGGTTACTTTAATACCACGTGCCATATGGCATGGATCATGCATTGTAACTGTTGCATTTACCGGGCCAAGGGTATCGGTACGGAACTTAAGCACATCAACGAGGAATTCGCTGATTTCATAAGTCTTCTTCGATAGCTTTTCAGCGCGAGCTTTCATTGCCGGGTCGTCCTTGAACATATGAGGGTATTCAATTTTGAAGGCTTCTGTGCAAGAACCGCAGGCGGCAATGATGTAATCAACATCATACCGTTCAAAGGTTTCGATATTGTGTTTAGCAAAGGTTTTGCCCATATCAACTTCACCAGAAGTGAAGACTGGAGTACCACAGCAATGCTGCATACTAGGCATTACAACTTCGACGTTATTGGCTTTAAGGACATTGATAACAGATTGGCCAACGTCAGTATACGCATAGTTAATCGTACAGCCAGTAAAGAAGGCAACACGCATTTTAGGTTTATCAACTTTTACGGTTTCAGGGTATTGGCTGCGAAGCGGGGTTGATTGGAATGGTGCAGTAACGCGCTTGGCATCCATACCTGGCATTGGGAATCGGGCAACCGCAGCCATTGGACGCGGCAATTTTTTGAAGCTGAGCGGTCCGAATAAGCCAGCCATCCGGAGCGCAAAATCAAATAAATGTCTGTTCTGGAGAAGATTAAACACGTTTTTCTTAATTGAACCAAGTCCGCGTGCTTTAACTACTGCTTGGCGGCCGCGGATGATAAGTTCATCAGCACGAATGCCGCAAGGACAGTTCGCAGTACATGCTTTACAGGAAACGCACATTCCCATAGCTTTTTCAAAGTTTTCAGAAATTGGAATCTGCCCATTCAAGACACCTTCCATAAGAGCAAGCTTGCCGCGCGCAACTGAAGATTCGACGCCCAGTTCACTAAACATAGGGCAGACTGCCATGCAGCCGCCGCATTTCGAACAGTTGGCAAGCGAGTTCTCAATGTCACGGAGCAGAGCCTTATCTTGCTCGTTTACATCCTTTGCTGTAATTTCGTTACTCATTTTCAACACTCTCCCACTAATTTTCCTGGATTTAGAATCAGATTGGGGTCAAGTGCGCGCTTAATGGCTTTCATTGCGTTCATACCAACAGGACCATGTTGGTATTCCATCCATTCAAGTTTGCCGAGGCCGATGCCATGCTCACCGCTCAATGTACCGCCAAGGTCAACTGCGGCTTTAAACATTTCATCCATAGCTGTATAAACACGTGCCATTTCTTCTTTGTCACGGATATCGCAAACAATTGTCGGATGCATATTGCCATCGCCTGCATGTCCGAAAGTGCCAATTTGTACGTTGTTTCTCTTGGCAATATCTTGTACAGCACGCAGGAATTTTGGTACCATGCTGCGAGGAACGGTAGCGTCTTCACAATAGGTTGTAGTCCGGAGTTTATTGAGGGCTGGCAGTGCTGCACGGCGCGCAGCCCATAATTTATCGACTTCTGCAGCCGTTTTAGCTACTTGAACAGTGGCGGCATTATTTTCTTTAAGAACTTTCAGTACTTTTTCAGCTTCTTGCTCGACAACTGTTGGGTTGCCGTCAACTTCAATCAGCAGTACAGCCTCCATGTCAAGGGGCAGCCCGACTTTAGCATAATCCTCAACTGTGCGGATTGTTGCATTATCCATGATTTCAAGAGTCGCTGGAATAATATTGGCAGCAATAATTCCTGCGACAGTGTTACCGGCATCATCAAGATTTTTGAAGATTGCCATCATGCTCTTTTTAGCTTCAGGAGCAGGTACAAGCTTAACAATAACCTTGGTAATAACGCCAAGTGTACCTTCAGCGCCAGTAAACAATTTAGTCATATCATAGCCGGAAACGTCTTTTACGTTTTTACCGCCGCAGTTCATTACTTCGCCATTAGCAAGTACTACTTCCATACCCATTACATAATGCTTTGTAACACCATACTTCAGTCCGCGTAAGCCGCCGGCATTTTCGGAAACGGTTCCGCCGAGAGTAGCTGTTTTAACTGTACCGGGATCAGGTGGATAAATCAAGCCGAACTTAGCAGCCTCGGTGTTTAAGTCACCGACGATAACGCCTGGTTCGCATACAGCAATTAGATTGGCTGGGTCTAACTCAATAATTTTGTTTAAGCGGGTCATAACCATGACGATACCGCCTTTCATAGGGCAGGTACCGGCAGAAAGGTTAGTGCCTTAGTGCCGGAGCCGCGGGTATAAACAGGAATCTTGTTGCTGTTTGCCAATGCTAAGATTTTTGAAACTTCTTCAGTATTGGCAGGTCTAACTACTGCATCAGGCAGATTCTGGAACCCAGGAGTTGCATCATAGGAGTAGCTGTACAGGTCTTCGGGGCTGGTCATAATATACTCCTGACCAACAATCTTAGTTAATGCATCAATGATTTGACTTTGCATTTTCTCATACTCCTCTACCAAATTATTTTAAATTTTATAATATAGAATAAATTTACTACTAATTATAGTTTGGACGAAAAATGTCAAATTGTAAATCAGGCAGACTAGGTAAATGAGCGTAGGGGATATCCCTACAATTACTTAAAGAATACCTTACCAACTGTGGATTAGGTGCTGATAAGCTTATACTTAATTGCGTAGTTGACTAATTCGGACTTCTTGCGCAAACTGAGTTTATTCATAACGCGTGAGCGATATGTGTCTACAGTTTTAGCGCTAATTGAAAGTAAATCAGCAATTTCACTGTTAGAATAACCTTGTGCCAAAAAACGGAGAACTTCGCGTTCACGTATGCTTAAGAGAACATAGGGATTGCGAATATCCGGTTCGACTGCAGCAGTATGCAATAAACTCTCAATTAAAGTCTGGGAGACTTTTTCGTTAAGATACATTTTGCCTGAATGAATCTTAACGATGCCTTCGATTAACTCTGTGTCGGCAGATTTTTTGAGTACATACCCATCAGCGCCTGCCCGCATTACTTCCTTAATATATTCTTCATCGTCGTACATCGTTAAGACAAGTACACGGCAGGTTAGGTTGCGTGAACGGATTTCTTTTAAGCAATCTACTCCGTTCATGTCGGGCATTGATATGTCCAGGATGAGGACGTCTGGTTTTAGTTCTTCAACCATTTTTATCGCCTCTAACCCGTCACCTGCTTCACCGATAACTTCAAACTGCGGAGAGCAGTTAAGCAGTGCTTTTAATCCAGACCGTAAAACTGCGTGATCATCGGCAATCACTATTCGTATAGTTTCCACAATAACATCGGCGCAATAAGCTTTCTTTCAAAAGCACGCCTCCTCCTTTCGCTAAAATTTAGCGGGTAGGGCCAAGTACTTATAGTTAAACTTATCACAATTTGATTTTTAAGTAAACAAGTGAGTTTTGCCAAAATTGCTTCTTTTCACGCTAATTGTTAACCATTTTGTCTGGTATTGACAATTAATAGCGGGTTTGCTAAATTTAAATCAAGTTAGCAAGCTCCGCTGTAAAAGGCAGGAAGGTTGTGAATATGGAAACCATTATGAGTATTGATGTCGGTCGAGCAGCGATTAAGATTTGCATAAGTGAGACCCGGCAGGATGAACAGCAAATACGCGAAATTTTGCTTAGACGAGGTATAAATTCTGTAGCTGTAGATTTTGGCGGTGAATTTGTGCCGTCCGTTAAAAAAATTATTGAACGGGCGGTGGTTGCTGCTCAACGTCAGGGTTTAGTCGCTGCAAATCACGTTGGTGAGGGTGCTGTAGCTGGTGCGGCGCGAGCAGCGCTTGAGCAAATTTCACCAATGGCGGTAGGCCTTAATGTAGGCGGTAAAATCGGTATTGCCCGTCATGGTGAACATTTATGTGTTGCTATTTATTGCGGGGTTGGGATGCTGAATCTAAATGAGGTCGCTATAGGGTTGGCGCATCGATCATTACCAGTTTAACAGTAATTATTTTAATCGAGCAGAAGAACTGCTCGATATTTTTTTGTCTAAATTCTGCCTATATAAATAAATTTTGATTTTATTGTAAAAAATAGTTACAAAGCATTGAAGGAGGTAGAGCTGTGTCAAATAATGGCGATCAAAAATTGATAAAAAGTACTGACCCTGTCAGCAAAGGCGATGTTGAGTCGGTGTTAGGAAAAGGTGATGCAAGCGCCACCAATAATCCTGATGATCATTTTGATGTTCACCAAAATCAACGTAAGTACTATGATATCGAAAAGTCCCCGACTTCGATGGAAGATGTCCACAAATGGCAGCGTCAGCATATAAAAGTGCATGACCAAAGTAAGGAAGGCTTTCCGCTAAATGTAATTATTGATCCGGCCATGCGCGAAATGTATCAGCATGTTCATGCTCAAGGCTTGACTAATGTATTTGACCGGTTTGAACAACAGGAGAAAATTCGCTGTAATTTCTGCGCGCAAGGCTTGTCTTGCCAATTATGTGCAAACGGCCCTTGTCGTATTAACGCAAAAGTACCGCGTGGCAACTGCGGTGTTGATGCTCATGTAATGGTTGCCAGAAACTTTGTTTATCGCCATGTTACGATTGGAACGGCCGCTAATATTTTTCATGCCCAGCAGGCGGCCCGTACTTTAAAGGCAGCCGCGGAAAACCCAAACAGCGGCCTTAAGATTCGAGATACGAATAAACTTTTGAAATACGCCGAGATGGCCGGCTTAAATAGTCATGAGGACGTAAACAAAGTCGCCGTTAATTTTGCCAATTTTATTATGGAAGATATGGGGCGGCCATACTGGGAGGAATCTAAGCTTGTACAAGCCTTTGCGCCACCTAAACGTCAGGAGCTTTGGCGTAAATTAAAGCTTTACCCAGGCGGAGGATTTAGCGAAGTAGCTACAGCTCAAACAAAATGCATGACTAACCTAAATGCAGACCCAATTGACTTCTTACTGACATCGGTGCGTTTAGGGGTTGCTAACGAATATCAGGGATTATTCGCACTCGATACTCTCCAGGAAATTTTGATGGGTACGCAAAGAATTCGCACCGCCAAGCAAAACATGGGTCTGCTGAAGAAAGACATGGTCAACATCATAACGAACGGGCACATGCCTCTTACTGCGCATGTTGTTGTTGAACTTGCTTCGACCCCGGAATGGAAGGAAAAAGCCAGTAAGGCTGGTGCTAGCGGCATCCAAATTCTCGGCCATGTATGCGAAGGTCAGCAGCTTTTAAATTATGAGGATACCGGCAAAATGAGCGCTTACGGTGGACAAGAAGGCGAGTGGCTGTCGGAAGAGTATCTGTTAGCTACTGGTGCGGTAGATTTATTTATGTTTGATTATAACTGTACGATTCCTACCTTGCCGCTTTACGCAAAGCGGTTTGGTACTACAATGGTCAGTACGCATGAAGTTATTCGCATGCCAGGCACTGAAGTAGTTGAATTTAAACCTGAAGAAATGCGCAAACAAGCCGAACAAATTTTAGATATGGCAATTGCAGCTTATGCTAAACGGAAAGCAGAGAATAGGGAAGTTTACATTCCGCCGCATGTTTCGGATTGTATGATCGGTTTTAGCACTGAATCAGTAAAAGAAGCATTGGGAGGATCATGGAAACCACTTATTGACGCCATTGTCGAAGGTAAGATTCGTGGCATAGCGACGATAGTTGGCTGTACAACTGCTCGTTACGGGCAGGGTGGCAGTAACATTTTTAGGATTGCCAAGGGCTTAATTGAGAAAGATATTCTTATTCTGTCCGGTGGTTGCACATCTTCGGTAATGGAATATACCGGTTTAGCCGATCCTAAAGCTGCCGAAGAATGCGGTCCTGGGCTTAAGGCGGTATGTAAGGCGCTTGGAATTCCACCAGTGTTGTCCTATGGGGCTTGTGTGGATATTGGTAAGATGACACAAACTGCTAAAGAAATAGCAGATACCCTCGATGTCGATACCAATATGCTTCCGATTGTTATCGGCGCGCCGGAATATCTTGAGCAAAAAGCTGTAGCTGATGCCTGTACGGCAATTGCGCTCGGCTGGTTAGTGCATGTTGCACCAGTTCCTTCTGTGACCGGCAGTGATGTTGTTGTTAAGACACTGACTGAAACCACTGAGACACTCGGTCTTGGAAAGCTTACTGTTGAGGTTAGTGCTGACAAGACGGTACAACTATATGTCGATCACATTGAAAAGAAACGTAAAGAGCTAGGTATTTAAACTTAGAGCGCTCCTTTTGGAGCGCTCTAAAAAGTTAGGAATTCAAAGAATATGCTTAGAGGTATTTTATTATCGTATGTGGAAAATAGTGGATAAGTATAAAGGGGGAGTACTATGAAAAAGGTAGTTAATACATCAATGGCTCCGCAGGCCATTGGACCGTATTCGCAGGCAATAAAAGCTAATGGTTTTTTGTTTGTTTCCGGCCAAATCCCACTTGATCCGGTAAGCGGTCAGCTTGCCTACGGCGGCATCGAGGTGCAAACCCATCAAGTCCTCAAGAATCTGAGCGCGATTCTTGCGCAGGAGGGATTAACGTTTGATCATGTTGTTAAGACCGGCGTTTTTCTACAGGATATGAATGATTTTGCAGTGGTTAATAAGGTTTACGCTGAATATTTTAAGAACGAGCCGCCTGCCAGAGCCTGCGTCCAAGTAGCCCGGCTGCCGCGTGATGTTGGAGTAGAAATCGAGTTAATTGCGGCTTACAATAAGTAAAATGGATAAGGTGGACCTAAATAATCTAGGTCCACCCTTATTCATTCTCCGACTTCCTTGTTTTCGCGCTGATTTATCCGCTGACCATAGCGACCGCAAAGCGCAAAGAGAATTAAACCGATAATGATAACGGCAAGGCTGGTTAGCTGAGCTGATTTAAGGCCGAATAGCAGCGTCCCGTAGTCACCCCGTATATATTCTAGGAAAAACCTGGCCGTTGAATATAGTACCGCATATAAGATGAAAGCTTGACCTTTAGCATGGTTAGTTGTACGAAATAGTAGCAGCAGAACAAAGATTATTATATCAATTTGTCCTTCCCAAATCTCGGCCGGCCATAGCGGCTGATTGCCGTAAGTCTGATAAGCCAAAGTAGTAGGGGGATAAATTATTCCATACGGTCCGCCGGTAGGGTGACCAAAAGCATCACCATTCAATAAATTAGCCATTCTGCCGATTGCCTGACCGATTATTACTGCCGGAGCGGCAACAATATCAGCAAATGCCCAAGTGTCTATCTTGTGATACTTAGTATATATATAGCCGGCAATTGTTCCGAATAGGATGCCGCCCTGGATGGCCATACCGCCTTGCCAAACAAAGGGAATTTCTAGTAAATGATGTTGGTAGTAGCCCCAATCAAAAAAGAATACGTCCCAAAGGCGGGCTCCGACAAGACCAGCCAAACCGCAGTAAATACCCATATCAGGCACATGATGATGCCAACGTCCGTCCTGCTTAGCAAAAAAATAAGCAGCACCAGTTGCCAGGATAATACTAAGGCTTAATATTAAGCCGTATGTTCGAACCGGAAAATCACCGATAAAGAAGAGATATTGGTGCATTAAAAACCTCCACTGTAATAGCGACCAAAATTACTTTAAAAAGGTCAGCATCTGTTTAATAATTTCTTCAACTTTTTTCTTATCAACTGGTTTCTCGTCATGATCGCCGCATAAGCAATCGACAGCATTGTTTTCTAATATATAGACGCCAATTTTTTCAATGGAGGCTCGCACTGCTGACAACTGAATAAGTATATTTGGGCATGGCTGGCCTTCTTCGACCATGCGCTCAATACCGGCAATGTGGCCTCTGGCATTTTTAAGGCGGCTGAGGACTTCGGATTTCGGATCTGTATCTGAACTATTATGCACACTAACGCCTCTTTCTATTTTTTGGATTTTATATATTATAAGGTATTTCCCTGGTATTATCAAGCAATCGCTCCAATGATAAAGATAATAAATAAGGCCGCGAACCTGTATCGCAGCCTTAGGAATAAGTAGATAAATTATATTGTTTTCATCCATTCTTCAAATTTACCCATAAGCTCGCTCTTTGCATTGTCAACTTCGGCGCCATGCCATTCTTGGCCGGTATCGCCATCATACCATACATCTTTGTTAGTAAAAGAATCTGTGGGATAAAGCTTTTCTTTGAGCGTCGCATACATGTCATCAACGATACTTTGTTTTAACGTTTTTCTAGCTGCTCGGCAGCCTGTTTTTTCGGTCGTAGTTACCTGAATGCCTGTATCATCGGCGCTAATTTCAATAAGACTGAGAAGTTTCCCATGCTGATTAGCTGTATTAATAGCCTGTCGGGCTGCAGCGGCAGCTTGTTCACGCGTGATACTGTCATCAGATACCGTTACTCTGACATTGCCAATGATTAATTTGTACATAACGCACCTCCTCATCAGCATTTATATGCCGCTAAATAAGATATAGAACAACGTATTGACGTATTGGCGAAAGTTGACTTTTCATAACAACTGGGATATAATTATGTCTAAAATCCTTAGAAATGGATTAGTAAGCTTGAATTGCGGTTCAGAAAGCTGGCGGTAGATGCGAGCCAGTCTGCCTAGAGCTGAACTCACCATGGAGGAGCAGTCGCGACGATTGAAGTGACTGACGTTTAACCAGCGTTAAGGGGTTATTAAGAGGGCAGCACACTGCTGCCAATCAGGGTGGTACCGCGGGAAAAACTCGTCCCTGGCTAATAGCCAAGGGCTTTTTTTATTTGTCTTCATTGTAAATATTTGGAGGAACATATTTAGGAGGATTAAAATGGAAGAAAGATATACACCGCGCGAAATAGAGGCTAAATGGCAGAAAGCTTGGCAGGAAGAAAGTGCTTTTAAAACCGAACTGAACCGCCAGCGGCCCGAATATTACGTACTAGAAATGTTTCCATATCCTTCCGGAAACCTACATATGGGTCATGTACGCAATTATTCAATAGGTGACGTAATAGCGCGCTTCAAAGTAATGCAAGGCTATAATGTACTTCATCCGATGGGCTGGGATGCTTTTGGCATGCCCGCCGAGAATGCTGCCATTAAGAATGGCATACATCCATCAGCATGGACATGGGATAACATTGCAAATATGCGGCGTCAGCAGCAGGAACTTGGACTTTCTTATGACTGGGACCGAGAAGTGGCTACTTGTCATCCTGATTATTATCGTTGGACGCAGTGGTTGTTCTTATTATTTTATGAACGCGGCCTGGCTTATAAAAAGAAAGCGGCGGTTAACTGGTGTGAAGAATGTAATACAGTTTTAGCTAATGAACAGGTAATTGACGGTCACTGTTGGCGGTGTGATTCAGCTGTTATTAAAAGAGAACTTGAACAATGGTTCTTTAAGATAACTGACTATGCTGATAGGTTACTGGAGGATTTAAAAGAATTAAAGGGCTGGCCTGAGCGCGTTAAGATTATGCAGGATAATTGGATCGGCCGAAGCGAAGGCGCCGAGTTTAGTTTTGAAGTGCCTGAAATTAACGAGAGAATCCCGGTATTTACAACAAGACATGACACGGTTTTTGGTGTAACCTATATAGTGCTAGCGCCAGAGCATCCGTTGGTTGAAAAACTTATTACCGGAAAAGAAACTGCGCCGGCCGTACGTGATTTTGTAGAGAAAGTTCGTAATATGAGTGAAGTAAGCCGAACTTCCAACGATTTTGAGAAAGAGGGCATGTTTACCGGCGCCTATGCACTGCATCCATTTACAGGAGAAAAAATTGAAATATGGGTTGCAAACTATGTGCTGTTTGAATACGGAACAGGTGCGGTTATGGGGGTTCCTGCCCACGATGAACGCGATTGGCAGTTTGCGACCAAATATGGATTAAAGAAGAAGCTTGTTGTGCAGCAGCCTAATAGTCAAATGACCATCGAAACTATGGAGAATGCTTATAGTGGCCCGGGTATTTTAGTAAACTCTGGTCAGTTTGATGGCATGGAGAATGAAGCAGGTAAAGTTGCCATTGCTAAATGCTTTGAAGAGAAAGGCATTGGTAAACGACGCATTAACTACCGCCTGCGTGATTGGCTTGTTTCCCGGCAACGTTATTGGGGAGCGCCTATCCCCATAATCTATTGTTCGGAATGCGGTATAGTACCTGTGTCTAAAGATCAACTGCCTGTTATGCTGCCAGATAACGTGGGATTTGAAGGCGGTTCCGTGTCCCCGTTAACAAGTGTTGAAGAATTTGTAAATTGTGCATGTCCAAAATGCGGCGGACAAGCTCGCCGCGAAACTGACACGATGGATACCTTCATTTGTTCGTCGTGGTATTACATGCGCTACACCGATCCAGATAACACCTCTTTACCGTTTGACGCTTCCAAAGCTAACTACTGGATGCCTGTCGACCAGTATATAGGCGGTATTGAGCATGCAATACTCCATCTTTTATATTCGCGGTTTTTTACAAAGGTTCTGAAAGATGCCGGTTTAATTAACGTCAATGAGCCATTTAAAAACCTCCTAACACAAGGTATGGTAATCAAAGATGGTGCCAAGATGTCCAAGTCAAAAGGCAATGTAGTTTCGCCTGAAGAGATAGTTGGCAAGTACGGCGCTGATACAGCAAGGCTCTTCATTTTGTTTGCCGCACCGCCTGAACGCGATTTAGAATGGAGCGATCAGGGTGTCGAAGGTGCATATCGTTTCTTAGGACGCGTCTGGCGGATAGTCGGACACTATGAAACATTTATCAGCGAAGAAGACACTAGTGATTATAGTAATCTTACTAAATCTGAACGTGAATTGCGGCGAATGCTCCATAACACGATTAAACGGGTAACAGACGATGTCGGCAACCGTTATAACTTCAATACAGCCATAAGCGCCATCATGGAATTGGTTAATTTTATGTATAATGTTAAAGAACAGAATGAAAAGATTTCGTCAAGTGTTGCGCGCGAGGTAATATCCGGACTGTTAAGGCTGCTGGCGCCATTTGCCCCGCATATGACTGAAGAACTATGGAGCTGTGTAATAAAAGAAGGCAGCGTCCATAAACAATCCTGGCCAGCTTATGATGCTGAGGCAGCTAAGATAGATGAAGTTGAAGTAGTACTGCAGATCAATGGTAAAGTTCGAGACAAGCTTGTAATTTCTGTAGGACTGAGCCCGAAAGAAATGGAAGAAAAAGCCCTCCAGCAGGATAAGGTTAAAGAAATGCTGGAAGGCAAGCAAATCGTAAAAGTTATCTGTGTTCCGCAAAAGCTAGTCAATATTGTTATAAAGTAATTACAAAAAGAGGGAATTCACATTAAAGTGAAGTTCTCTCTTTTTTTGTGCTATTTGATAGACAGAAAAAGGAAATTGGCGCAATTTGCCGAAATATTACGAAAAAATTGATTGGAGGAGAGGATGGTGGACGAACAGAAAAAAAGATTGCTGCTGCTTGCAACACTTACAGTTATAATCCTTTGCGGCAGCTGTTATGCCTATTGGCAGAAAAACTCAGCACCTGAAAGCGTTGCGGTTCCGACAAACCTGAAAGCAAACAAGGAAAGCAGAGTTAATCAGGAGGAGTTAACAGTCTATATTACCGGGGCAGTCATGCAGCCAGGCGTTATTAAAGTACAGGCTGGTACTCGAATTATTGATGTAATCAATGCAGCTGGTGGCTTAGCGCAGGGAGCTGAGGTGAGTAAACTAAATTTGGCTAAGACAGTAAAAGATGGCATGCATATTAAAGTGTCAGGCGGTGCCGAGCTGCCTAGAACAGCAGTCCGTAACGACTCAAACAGAGCTGCAGGAAATAAAATAAATATTAATACAGCAACCAAGGGCGAATTAGATAAGTTGCCGGGAATCGGGCCAACGCTTGCGCAAAGAATAATAGATTACCGCCAAGCCAATGGGCATTTTAAGAATATAGCTGACATAAAAAAAGTGTCTGGAATAAGCGAAAAACGCTATAACAAGCTGAAAGATAATATAAGCATATAGCTATGAAAAGGATATCAATAATTTTTACAGCGGCTTTTGCCGCCGGCATTACAATGGCAGACTTTGATGTAATGACAGGGAATTTAGCTTTACTTTATGCAGTGGCTGCTGGTTTGTTTGTTGGTTTTTTAATTGCTGTATTTAGATGGATAAAGGCGGCAGCGATATTGATGGCGGCCCTTTGTATTGTAAGCGGTTTAATTCATGCCTTGCATGTCAGCCAAGTGCCCTTATCAGATATTAGCCATCTAGCCGGGCAGCGCCTTACAGTGGTAGGAATAGTATCAGATATCCCGCAAGTGCTGCCAATTAGCCAAGACAATGTTAAGGTTAGGTATATAATTAATGCTCGTGCTGCTATAACTGAACAGGGCGAGGAAGTACCCGTGACGGGTGGCGTGCTAATTAATATTAATCAAAGAATTAGCCAGCAGATTTTACCTTATGGGACTGAAACTGTAGCAGCAGGCAAACTAACGTTGCCTCACAGCTATGGCAATCCCGGAATGATTGATACTAGCGCTGCTTTAAAGCGGCAGGGAATAACAGCCCGTCTGTCGGCGGCTGATGGCATGATACGGTTTTCTGATGATAATAGTAAGCGGCACTGGCAAAACACCTTATCCGACTGGCGGGAGAATATTACTAAGCGTATGGAGAAGGCCATGCCGCCTGAAACGGCAGCTATTCTAGCCGGAACGCTTTTTGGCGGTTATGCAGGAATACCCAAAGAGGTTATTGCAAGTTTTGCAACTACAGGTATTATTCATATTCTGTCTGTCTCAGGTACACATATTGCCTTAGTAGCGGCGGTAATTTTTTGGTTTGGCTCGCTGTTTAGAATACGACCGGGGATTATTTCCGCTTGGGCGGCTTTTTCCATAGTTATCTATGCCTTGATCTCGGGTTGTACTCCGCCGGTTGTGCGCTCGGCGATAATGGGAATCATCGGACTTGCTGCTGTCGGTCTAGGCAGGGAAAAAGATGCCCCCACAGCCTTGATGATAGCAGCTTTTCTAATGCTTTTGTACCAACCTGGTCTTATATATGATATAAGCTTCCAACTATCTTTCAGCGCTGCCGCAGGACTGATTTTCTTATATCCAAAGACCGTAGCCTATCTTAAGCTATTACCGGCTTGGCTGGCAAAACCTTTTGCAGTGACGCTTGCGGCGCAATTAGGTGTAGTGCCGTTTATAGCTTGGTACTTTAAAAGTTTTTCGCTCAGTTCATTTATAGCCAATCTTATTGCAATTCCAATTATTGAAGCGGCGGTAATATTGGGTTTGTTTACCTCAATTTTGGGAGCGATGCTAGCACCAGCTAACATATTGTGGTATTCCTGCAGTTTTCTCATTAATTTAGTTGTGGTAATAATAGAAAAACTTGCTACTCTGCCGGGGGCGAGTATTTATCTTCCGCCAATTGGCCTTGAGGCTGGGATTGCCTATTATTGTCTGGTAGCCTGGTTATATGGGTATAGGCCAATATGGATACCCTCACTTTCAGATGTTTATAGTAAGTGGTTCAAAGCTAGTACGGTTTTTTCTATAATTATAACTGTGGCTTTTGCCGTTTATATTAACTATCCGCGGCAATTTGCGGTTCACTTTATCGATGTAGGTCAAGGGGATGCAGCATTAATTATTACTCCGCACCGCCGCTCCATTTTAATCGACAGCGGGGGAACACTTGGCGAAGCAACTGATTTCGATGTTGGTGAGCGAGTGGTTTTGCCTTATCTTAAACATTATGGTATATTGGATATCGATTATCTTATATTGACCCATGGGCATCAGGATCATGCTGGAGGAGCATCAGCGGTTGTTTCAGGTATCCCGGTAAAAAATATAATGATAGCGAGAGAAGAGTTTACGCCGGCGCTAAAAAAGCTGATTAACGCGACGCCTGATGCTGTCTTTATTCCGATTTACCAAGACCAGCAAATCATGCTTGACGGCACAAGAGTTTCAATAATCCTTGATGGGATTAGAGACCAAGCAAAATCAAATAACGAAAGCTCGGCGGTAATTAAAGTTACTTATGGCAGTCATAGTTTCCTATTCACAGGAGACCTAGAGGCTAAAGGTGAGCAGGAGATTTTAATTAAAAAACTGCCGGTGAGATGCTCAGTGTTAAAAGTCGGACATCATGGCTCTAAAACCTCATCTACTCCCGAGTTTTTAGCGGCAGTCCAACCCCAATATGCTGTAATATCTGTCGGTTATAACAATAGGTTCGGTCATCCACATCCCGATGTGATAAAAAGGCTAACTGAGCGGAACATCGAAACCTACCGAACGGATCAGCATGGGGCAATAATCTTTCAATCAGATGGAGAGAACTTACATATTGAGACGTTTCGAGGCTTAAAATGAGGTTACTCCCCTCGTATAGGAGAGCAAATGAATCATACAGATGTTTTACGTGAGATAAAAAACAAGCAAATAAGGTCGGTTTACTTGCTTTACGGTGAAGAAACTTATTTTACCCGCCAATTGGAAAAGGCGATTATTGATGCCGTGCTTACCCCCGAAGAATGTGATATGAATTTGGTTGTATTTAATCAAGATCCGCCTTTTCAGGAATTAGTTACTTTAATAGAGACTATTCCTTTTCTGGGGGGGAGAAATGTCATTGTTATACGGGGAACGTCATTGTTTAAGGCACGAAGAGGCAGTAATGATGAGAACCAACCTTCTTCCGGAAGTAATGATGAACAGTTAATCAGACTTCTGAGTAATATGCCCGACTACAGTCATCTTGTGATGTCAACTACCGACAAGGTTGATAAACGGCGTAAGTTGTTCAAGACAGTTGAGGCATATGGAATAGCTGCGGAAATGGCACCTTTGAAGCTAGGGGATATCAGAGGCTGGCTAAATACTAAGCTGGTATCGCTTAATAAAAACATGGCACAAGATGCTATTGAACATCTACTGGGGGCCATTGCGTTGATGCCGCAGATTTCACTCAGCTTTTTGGACAATGAAATAGAAAAGTTGGCGCTTTATTCGGGGAACCGGAATATAACTCTTGAGGATACAGAGCAAGTTTTAGCATCAATACCGGAAGTTTCAGTATTTGTGTTGATTGATGCCTTAAGCCAGAAACAAAAAGCTAAGGCATTAGAACTGCTGAATCAGCAGCTTGCAGCCGGAGATCATCCCTTAAGGATATTGGCGTTGCTCGTAAGGCAGATAAGAATGTTGTGGCAGGCAAAAGAACTGGCAGCACAAGGCATCAATGCTAGAACGTTAGCAGCATCTATCGGTGTACCGCCTTTTGTGGGCGAAAAAGTCCTCCGCCAAAGCCGAAACTTTTCTCATAAGACTTTAAAGGAAGCTCTATTGGCGCTGGCGGCCGCAGACTATGAGTTGAAAGCCGGCAAATCCGATAATATAGCGCTTGAAAGAATTATAATTGAATTGTGCCAATAGCAAAAAAAATAAGCCTTTCAGTTAAGGCTTATTTTTTATAGCTTACATACTTAGTAAAAAGACTTGGCAAAGCCAAGTCTTTTCTTATGCTAAAGCTTGTATTTTGGTAGCTAGGCGAGACTTTTTACGAGCAGCGGCATTTTTATGAATAACGCCTTTGGCGACAGCTTTATCAATGATACTGCTTGCTTCGGTCAGGAGGTTTTTAGCCTCGTCGGCCTTACCGGCATCAATAGCTTCCAGAACTTTACGGGAGATACTTCTGATAGCTGTTTTAACCGGGAAGTTACGGGCGCGCCGTTCAGCATCAGTTTTTACACTGCGGATAGATGACTTAATATTTGGCAAGTATTTCACCTCCTTGCGAGCATGTTTACCTAAAATATTCTAGCACGTACTTATTCAAAAAGCAAGTAATAATTCATAGTTATTCAAAGAATATTGGCAGTAAAGACAAGGAATTATTAACCGGAGACTCGACGGCAGGTCGGTAGTTGTATAGGGCGCCCATATTTAGGAAAAGATAATGGCAAACTTAGTATTAAAGCAGTTTCCTAATAGTAATTAAGAGGTGAAATACATGAATTATGCTTTAAACAGCCCCCGCACAGACTTAGCCCTGGAAGCTCGTGAAATGCTTACTAAACGGGTTGAGCAAACTATTCCCGGAGTTCAAATGGAGACGGCCGAGGACGAAGAAGTTATTATTACCCGTGTCAATATTACTACTCCGCAAGCTGAACAAATGATGGGCAAAATGCGTGGTAAATATATCACAATTGAAGCTCAAGGTTTACGCTATAAAAATACTCCCCTGCAGGAAAATGTAATGAATCACTTAGCGCATGAACTCGCTGCCATGGCAAACTTACCGCTAAACGCAACGGTTTTGGTAGTTGGACTTGGCAACTGGAATGTAACCCCAGATGCATTAGGTCCTCGGGCTGTTGATAAAATTGTTGTTACCCGTCATCTACAAGAAATGCTCTCACCTGAGCTAAAAGGCGGTGTAAGATCGATATGCGCTATTGCGCCAGGGGTTCTAGGCATTACCGGTATGGAAACGGCTGAGATAGTTGCCGGGATAGTAGGTAAGATTAAGCCCAACCTGGTGATTGCTATCGATGCTCTTGCAGCGGCGTCTAGCCATCGTGTAATTACTACAGTACAGATTGCTAATACCGGTATCCACCCCGGGTCTGGAGTTGGTAACAAGCGTTTTGGTTTAACTCAAGAGTCACTAGGGGTTCCGGTAATAGCTATAGGGGTTCCTACCGTTGTACATGCCTCAACTATTGCCATGGATACTATTAATACCTTGCAGCAGCATGCTTCATTTGCGAGATACTTTAAAAGTATGGAGAATCTATCAGATAACGATCGCCAAGTTATCGTACGCCAGGTATTGCCAGAGACACTGGGCGATCTCATGGTAACACCAAAAGAGGTAGACAGGCTTATAGCCGACATTGCTGACGTTGTAGCTGGGGGGATAAACCAGGCGATGCATCCTAATATCGACTATGAAAATATTCACATGTACTTACACTAGTTAATTGTACACTCAAAGCAACATAGCCATTATGGTTTTTAATAGGTGAGTAATATCGTTTTGTTGCCAGGCATATACATTGTATGTAAACAATAACAATGACAGCTAAATCGTGGTTGTCACGGGAGGCAGCAATGTTATCGAGACGGCAACGCAAACAATATTACTCACGAAGTCGCGTAATCATAGTTAGCATTCTCGCAGGATTGTTTTTTCTTTTATCAGCGTGGGCGTTTCTTGTCCGGTCAGCTGTAGCTGTGCCGGCTGTGCCGGTATCAGCAGCATTAGGAGCTGATATTCTAAAAAAACAGGAACTAAAATGGCCCAACTGGGGTGAAGTGCTATTCTCGGGTCTGCCGCGATTTGATAAACAAGAGAAGACTACGGAAATAGTTAAAAAAGATTTATCAGTCCAGCATGTTTTACGGGGCGTAGTTATGCTGTTTACTGGTATCGATATAAAAGATATCCGCTCGCTATTTCATAGCGAAATTCCTATGATAAGCGTATTAAAGATAAGCCCCAAAAGTATCAGTACTACAACACTGCCGAACTTTCCCAAGTTTGACCCTGCGAGCCTAATGCCAAAAGGCAAACCGTTAGTCGGCGTTTACCATACCCATACTGCTGAAAGCTTTATCCCTAACAGCGGCGTCACTCACCGGCCAGGCGGGCAGAGGGGTGAAATTGTCGGGGTAGGTGAGTCACTGGTCAAGCGGCTGAAAAAGCATGGTGTTCCGGCTGTGCAATACACAGACATCCATGACTATCCAAGCTTCATGAAGGCATACGGGGTCTCTGAGGGCACTGTAAGAAAAATGTTGCAAGAGCACCCATCAATACAAATGATATTTGATATTCACCGAGATGCCGATAAAAAGGAAAATAGTACTATAGTTATTAACGATGTATCGGCTGCTCGAATATCGATAGTGGTTGCCACAGGACAGCAGGATCTTATTCAGCCTCATTGGCAGGAAAATCATGCATTTGCTAAATTAATTGATGCTAAATTAAACCAGCACTATCCGGGACTTTCAAAGGGAATCCATCTCGTTGATTGGCGCTATAATCAGCATTTACATCCACGTGCTCTTTTAATTGAAGTTGGGTGCCAGGAAAACACTAAGGAAGAGGCCGACCGAAGCATAGAAATGCTAGGAGATGTAATTGCAGAGATAATAGCCGAGAATAATAGTTAAAGTTGGAAACAGGAGAAGATATGTTTATCCGCCCGACATCAACAGAAACGGCCGTTATATTTCGTGGTGTGGCTGCTCTAATGCTTGCAGTGGTTTTTGGCGTCACACTTGCAGAGAACCAACTAAATAATCTAACGCATCGCCATGAGTATGTTCAGGCTATCAACCTAAAACGCGATACAACAGGGGCCTATTCATTTTATCTGTTGGGATCAGAATACAGCATCCGGGCTGTTTATAATGTAGCCCGGATTTCTCATGATGATGAAAAAATAGACATCGAGGCTGCAGGGCATAAAATTATTATACCTACAGCAATAGATTGGAACTATTTTAGGGCATTATGTAATCTGTGGCGTCAGCAATTCATTGGCGAGGCATTGCAATTCAAAAAATCTTTTGAGGGGCATTTGCAGGACTTTAGGTTAAAGAGCAGATACTATATTGAGCAGTACCGGCATGAGTTTAGGTAGCACTTGCAGCCTTCAAGCTCCAATGCTATAATTTGATACAGCATTATATTAGGTGTTTATTGGCAAAGTTCCCGCAAAAAAGGGTACAGCCGACAGAGAGGAGGATTTATGAATAAAGCAAATATCCGCAACTTTTGCATTATCGCCCATATAGACCATGGAAAATCGACTTTAGCCGACCGACTGCTGGAGCATACCGGCGCCCTCTCTGCCAGGGAGATGGAAAACCAGGTCTTGGATCAAATGGACCTAGAGCGTGAACGCGGTATTACTATCAAAGCACATGCAGTAAGGTTGGAGTATATCGCAAAAGATGGACAAGTATATATGTTAAATCTTATCGACACGCCAGGCCACGTTGACTTCACTTATGAGGTTTCACGAAGCCTGGCAGCCTGCGAGGGTGCGTTGTTAGTTGTCGATGCTGCGCAAGGAATAGAGGCTCAGACATTAGCCAATGTCTATTTAGCGTTGGAACATGACCTAGAAATTATTCCAGTGATAAACAAGATTGATCTACCGAATGCCGACCCTGACAAAGTCAAAAATGAGATTGAAGAGGTAATCGGTCTGGACGCCTCAGACGCAATCTTGGTAAGCGCCAAAACCGGCATCGGTATTGACGAAGTTCTTGAAGCTATCGTGAATAAGATTCCGGCGCCGGTAGGAAAGGCCGATCAACCTTTAAGCGCATTGATTTTTGATTCACATTTTGATGCCTACAAGGGTGTTATTGCTTATGTTAGAGTTATGGAAGGCACAATTAGGCCGGGAATGAAACTGAAAATGATGGCTACTGACAAAAAGCATGAAGTTACCGAGGTGGGGGTGTTCCGTCCCTACTTGGATAATATTAAGGAGTTAAGTGCCGGACATGTCGGTTTTGTTGCCGGGAGTATAAAAAACGTTAAAGATGTACGGGTCGGTGATACAATTACCAATGCTGACAATCCTATTTCGAAGCCTCTGCCCGGTTACCGCAAAATAACTCCGATGGTTTATTGCGGTTTGTACCCGGTAGAAAGCAACGAATATGAATCTTTGCGTGATGCTTTGGAAAAACTTCAGCTGAATGATGCTTCATTGTTGTTTGAACCTGAAACTTCGGTAGCGCTTGGTTTTGGTTTTCGCTGCGGCTTTTTAGGACTTCTGCATATGGATGTTATTCAAGAAAGGCTTGAACGTGAGTATAATCTCGGTTTGATTACTACAGCGCCGAGTGTTATTTATAATGTATTTAAAACTAACGGGGAAATGATTGCTATTGACAACCCGTCTAAGTTGCCTCCGGTGACTGAGATTGACCATATCGAAGAACCGTTTGTAAAAGCCACTGTAATTGTTCCTAACGATTTTGTCGGCGCAGTTATGAAATTGTCACAGGAAAAACGCGGTGAGTTTAAGGACATGAAATACCTCGATACGACCCGTGTAATGCTGACCTATCATTTACCGCTGAGCGAAATTATCTATGATTATTTTGATCGCCTCAAGTCCTCAACGCGCGGTTATGCGTCACTTGATTATGAGTTTTATGGCTATCAAACATCGCAGCTTGTCAAGCTAGATATTCTCTTAAACGGAGAACCTGTTGACGCACTATCGGTCATTGTTCATCGTGATAAGGCAGTAGCTCGGGGGCGCCAGCTTACCGAAAAATTAAGGGGAATTATCCCAAGACAAATGTTTGAAATTCCAATTCAAGCAACTATCGGCAATAAGGTAATCGCCCGGGAAACCGTGCGAGCAATGCGTAAAGATGTGTTAGCTAAATGCTATGGCGGCGATATTTCGCGGAAACGTAAATTGCTAGAGAAACAAAAAGAGGGCAAAAAGCGCATGAAGCAAGTTGGCAGCGTAGAAGTTCCCCAAGAGGCTTTTATGGCCATCTTAAAAATTGACTAAAAAGTAAAAGCGAGGTAACTATGAATTTAGGACTGTACCTCCACATTCCATTTTGCCGACAAAAATGCTTATATTGCGATTTTCCTTCATATACTAATATGGAATATTTATACAATGACTATGTTGCCGCCTTGAGCCGGGAAATTGCCGCTCAAGGCGGTATTTGTGCACATCATACAGTAGACACTATTTATATTGGCGGCGGAACGCCGACTTTGCTGTCAAACCAGCAAATTGGAACAATTATGAACAGTATCCGGCTGAACCTTAATCTGGCAGCCGATGCCGAAATAAGCATTGAGGCAAATCCCGGAACAGTCGATTATCATAAGCTTGTCTTTTTAAAAGAGTATGGAATAAACCGTATCAGTTTCGGTGTCCAGTGTTTTTCTGATCGTCTGCTAAGCAAAATCGGCCGAATTCATAGCTCATCTGACGCTGTCGAGACAATTAATATGGCTCGCAAGGCCGGGTTTGATAATATTAACATCGATTTAATGTACGGACTCCCCGGTCAAACAACGAGGGATTTGCGACATAGCATTGAAACTGCTGCTTCCCTTAATATTCAGCATCTTTCAATTTATGGTCTCAAGGTTGAAGAAGACACGCCTTTTGCTGAATTGCAGGTAAGCGGCAAACTAGATCTGCCGAATGATAATGATGAAGAAGAAATGTATGATCTGGCTGCTGCCTTGGCGCCGCACTATGGATATGAGCGCTATGAAATATCTAACTATGCCCGATTGGGCTTTGCATGTAAGCATAATCTTAAATACTGGCGTTACCAGCCTTACCTAGGTTTAGGAGTTTCGGCGCACACGTTTTGGGGTAAGGAAAGAAGAGNAAATACGACTAGTGTGGCTGAATATATCAAGGCCGTTAATGCCGGACGGCCAGCAGTAGATTTCCGAGAAACAATTACAACGCAAAACGCAATGGCTGAATATGTGTTTTTAGCTCTTCGGACGGTATCAGGTCTAAGATATGAAGATTTTAACAGCTACTTCGAAGATGATTTTTTGCAAAGATATCAGGAGGTAATTCAAGATTTAGAGCAGCGTAATCTAATTATTGCAGATTCGCTAGGGGTTCGAATGACTGAAATCGGAATGAAATATGGCAACATTGTATTTCTAGCTTTCATGGCGTAAAAGCGGGGAATATCCTTGACATTGATAAAAAGGAGTGGTATTTTTTTATTAGGTGTTAGCACTCCCTTCGATAGAGTGCTAACAATAGGAGGTGGAATGATGTTAGATGCGCGTAAAAGAAAAATTCTCCAGGCTTTGATTACCGATTATATTTCCACCGCAGAACCTATTGGTTCACGCACCATCGCGCGTAAATACGATCTGGGGGTTAGTCCGGCGACAATTCGTAATGAAATGGCTGACCTTGAAGTTTTAGGATATATTGAGCAACCGCATACATCGGCCGGACGTATACCATCTGTCAAGGGCTATCGTTTTTACGTAGACTCTTTATTATCGCCTGAGCAAGTGAGTGATAATGAAAAGGTACTAATTCAAAACTGGTATAATGCTAAAGTCCGCCGCGTTGAAGAGGTTTTCCAGGAAACTGCTAAGATTATATCGCGAATGACCAAGAATATCTCGATGGTTTTAGCTCCGCAGTTTTCCCAATGTATTTTTAAGTATTTGCAGTTTTTGCCGCTCGACGAGCGCCGGGTAATTCTCGTGGTTGTTACTGACACGGGTTTTGTTGAAAACAAGGTAATAAGTTTTCCGGAAGGTATGACGTTTGCTGATCTGCAGCAAATCGCAGCCGGCATTAACAGCAGATTAGCCGGGTTGCCTTTTGACAAAATAAAATCATCTATTCTACGGGAAATTCAAAATGATATCATACAGGACCGGCGTCTTTTTGATATTGCGCTTGGTGTTCTGCATGAAGCACTATCAGTTGAAAAGAATGAGCGTGTCTATTTAGGGGGCACAACCCAACTTTTAAACCAGCCGGAATTTCGCGATGTTGACAAAGTTAAAGAGCTATTGAATATTCTTGAGCAAGAAAAATTGCTACGTGATATTATGCATGTATCAGATAAAGACGGTATTTCTGTCAAAATCGGCGAAGAAAATAAATATACCGGTATCCAAGATTGCAGTATGGTGCAAGCGACTTATTCAATTGACGGGCAAGTAGTTGGTTCAATTGCTGTTCTAGGTCCGACTAGGATGGAGTACGGAAAAGTCATGGCAATCCTTGAGTTTATGCACGGCCACCTAGAGGAAATACTAAAGAAATATAAAGTATAGGCTATGCCTATACTTACATACGGGAGGATACGGGATGAATTTAAAACAAGCCGGCAGTGCGTCAGAAGTGGATGAGCGTCTGGCGGCACTGTTGACCAATGCAAATGCTGTCCGCGCAATTACAGCGGCAGTTGAAGGAACAATCGGCCCTAAAGGGCTTGATACTATGCTTGTAGATAGATTTGGTGAAGTTATCATCACAAATGATGGTGTAACTATTCTCGATAAAATGGATGTTAATCACCCGGCAGCTAAGATGCTGATTAATATAGCGAAAGCTCAGCAGGCCGAAGTTGGCGATGGTACGACTACCGCCACAATAATGGCCGGGGGCCTGGTATCCGAGGGTGTAAATCAGGTTTTACGCGGCGTGCCAATCGCACGAGTTATTGAGGGCATAAAGTATGGGGTAGCTAAAGCCATCGAAGAAATAAAAGTTAGTGGCCGGCAAGTGACTGATATTAACGATCCAGTTTTGAGAAAGGTTGCCATGATTGCCGGTCGTGAGTACGACGATATCGCCGATTTAGTTGTAAGCGCGGCAAAACTTATCGGAATTGAAAAATTGCGTGAGCCTAATTTTAAGTTATCCGATATTATAACGGCTGAAGAAGGCGCTAACAACGAAGTCTTTATGGGCGTCATTGTTGATAAAGAGCGCATGAATCAAGAGATGCCTTCCGAAATCAGCAATGGTAAAATTCTTATTATTGATGATGCCTTAGAGCCGGAAGAAATTGAAGATGAGGCGCTTAGCACTGAGTCTGGTTTTAAGCGTTATATTGAATTACAGGAAGAGTTCAAACAAAATATAAAGAAAATTGTTGACATGGATGTCAAGATTGTCCTAGTTGATCGCGGTGTTCATGATACCGCCGAAGAGATTCTTACAGATGCCGGCATTATGGTAATTCAGCGGGTGCCCGCTAAAGACCTTAGGCGCACGGCTGAACATGTCGGTGCCAGAATGATTAAACGTACCGGTCTTAAAAAAGAACTTAGCGATATTGAAAAGTATCTGGGCTTTTCAGAAAAAGCCTATGAGGACGAAAAACTCGAACAAGTGAGAATTCTAGGCGGTACCGGTAAACCAATGGCCACTATCTTAGTAGGAGCAGCTACTGAAGAAGTTGTCGGTGAACGTGAGCGTATTGCCAAAGACGCTGCATCGAGCGTACAGGCTGCTGTTAAAGGCGGTTATGTGCCTGGGGGCGGCTCGATAGAGATTGCTATTACTCGGCGGGTTGAAAAAGCTCGGGAGCAACTAAAAGGCATGGCGGCATACGGATTAGACTGTGTCGTAAGTGCCCTGAAGCACCCTCTTTCGCAAATTGTTGAGAACGCAGGTTATAATCCCTTAGAGAAAGTCGAAGAAGTTATTACTGCTCAAACTTCCCAAAATGCTGATTCGCTTGGTATCGACTGTGACACTGGAAAAGTTCATGATATGCTGGCGTTAGGCGTTGTTGATCCAGTGCCAGTCAAATTGCATGCCATAAAAGCAGCCGGCGAAGTTGCAGTGGCGATTCTGCGCATTGATACAATTATTAAAAAGAAAGAAGACGGAACTGCCGAGAGTAAGCCTAAAGCCGTTAATGACGCTGGATTGCCTGATTTTTAAAATATTAGGGCTATTAGCCGGTATGTCCGGCAAAAAAAGTGAACATTATGCGAGGTGACATAATTGACAGAAGAGCTTCGACAAGAACAGAATCAAGCCGACTCAGTTGCTGAAAATGTCGATAAAACGGAATTAAATGATAAAGAGAGTTATGTTGACAACCAAGAAATCAACAAAATATTGGCTGCGATCGAAGAGAAAAATCGCCTATTAGATGAAAGTACAGAGCGCATAAAACGTCTCCAGGCGGATTTTGATAATTTTCGCCGCCGTACCCGACAAGAGAAGGAAGAACTTTCAAATATTGTTGTTCAAGCAATAATTCTAGAATTATTGCCTGTGCTTGACAATTTTGAACGCGCCCTTGCTGCAGGGGAGACTCAAGATGCAGCCGGTTTAAAATCCGGAATAGAATTGATTTTCCGCCAATTGATTGGCATATTGGAGAAAAATGGATTAGCTCCTATACAGGCTGTAGGAGAAACTTTTAACCCGGAACGTCATGAGGCTGTAGCGAGGGTTGAAGATAGTGATAAGGAAGATGGAACTATTACCGAGGAGTTACAAAAAGGCTACATAGTCCGTGGTAGAGTGATCAGACCTAGTATGGTTAAAGTAGCAGTAAACTAATGGATAGTATTAAAGGAGGATTTTACAATGGCAAAGGTTATTGGAATTGACTTAGGTACGACAAATTCAGTTGTAGCAGTAATGGAAGGCGGTGAGCCTATAGTTATTGCTAACGCTGAAGGAAATAGATTAACACCTTCTGTTGTCGGTTTTTCCAAAACGGGAGAACGTCTTGTTGGACAGCTGGCTAAACGTCAGGCTGTTTCAAATCCGGAACGCACAATAAGTTCCATAAAGCGTTATATGGGAACTGACCATAAAGTAAAAATTGACGACAAGGACTATAATCCGCAGCAAATTTCGGCTATGGTTCTGCAAAAACTAAAATCAGATGCTGAAGCTTACCTAGGTGAAACTGTTACTCAAGCAGTTATCACTGTTCCGGCTTATTTTAGCGACAGCCAGCGCCAGGCAACCAAGGACGCTGGTACAATTGCGGGATTAGAAGTATTGCGTATTATTAACGAACCTACAGCCGCATCATTAGCTTATGGCATGGATAAGGGCGATGACCATACAATTTTAGTATTTGACCTTGGCGGCGGTACTTTTGACGTATCCATTCTTGAACTTGGCGACGGCGTATTCGAAGTTAAGGCGACAAGCGGTAATAACCGTTTGGGCGGTGACGATTTTGACGAGCGTATCATGAATTGGTTAATCGCTGAATTCAAGAAAGAAAATGGTATTGACCTTTCTAATGATAAAATGGCTGTGCAACGGCTAAGAGAAGCTGCTGAAAAAGCCAAAATTGAACTGTCAGGTGTTTTAACTACAAATATTAACTTGCCGTTTATTACTGCTGATCAAACTGGACCTAAACATTTGGATCTTAACTTGAGCCGTGCTAAGTTTGATGAATTGACTGCAGATTTGGTAGAAGCGACAATGGGGCCAACTCGGCAGGCGCTTAGTGATGCCGGGCTATCAGCGAAAGATATCGATAAAGTTATTCTGGTTGGCGGTTCTACGCGAATTCCAGCCGTACAGGAAGCAATTAAAAAATCACTTGGCAAAGAGCCGCATCGCGGCGTGAACCCGGACGAATGTGTTGCTATCGGTGCAGCTATTCAGGCCGGTGTACTAGTTGGCGAAGTTAAAGATGTACTTCTCTTAGACGTAACTCCGCTTTCATTGGGCATTGAGACGTTAGGCGGAGTATTCACAAAAATTATTGAACGCAATACAACAATACCAACATCGAAAAGCCAAATCTTCTCAACTGCTGCTGATAATCAGCCGTCGGTTGATATTCATGTGCTTCAAGGTGAGCGGGAAATGGCGTCATATAACAAAACACTTGGACGTTTTGAATTATCAGGTATTCCTCCGGCTCCGCGCGGCGTTCCCCGCATTGAAGTTACCTTTGATATCGACGCTAATGGTATTGTCCATGTATCAGCAAAAGACCTTGGCACCGGCAAGGAACAGAAAATTACAATTACTTCCTCTGGCGGTATGAGCAAAGAGGACATTGAGCGCATGGTCAAAGAGGCCGAAGCTAACGCGGCTGAAGATAAAAAACGCAAAGAAGAAGTAGAAGTTCGAAATAACGCCGATTCACTAGTATACCAAGCTGAAAAAACTATTAAGGAAATGGGCGATAAGGCCGATAAAGCTTTGGTAGATAAGGTTCAGCAGGCTGCTGATAATCTCAAAGAAACGATTAAAGGCGGCGATATCGAAAAGATTAAAGCCGATACCGAAGAACTGACCAAACCGCTTTACGAATTAACTGCAGCTGTTTATAGCAAGACTGAAGGTGCTGAGGGCACTCAAGCGCAAGACCAGCCTCATCAAGGCGCTGGCAAAGACGAGAAAATCATTGACGCTGAAGTAGTTGACGAAGATAAGAAGTAGAGCATAGATTAGTCAAGAACCTAGTAATACAAATGCGACTCCGGCTCTTATACAGGGCCGGAGAGCTATGTTTAAGGACTTTGGGGTATTATCCCAAAATTGTAATAGGATGGTGCAATGTGAGTAAACGCGACTATTATGAGGTTTTAGGCGTATCCAGGACAGCATCAGATGACGAAATAAAGAAAGCGTTTCGCAAACTAGCCCGTAAATACCATCCTGACGTTAACCGTAATAATCCTAAAGAAGCTGAAGAAAAGTTTAAAGAGATCAATGAAGCATATGAAGTATTGTCTGATTCGGGGCGGCGCGCCCAATATGACCAGTTTGGTCACGCGGCATTTGAAGGTGGGGCAGGAGCTGGTCAGCAAGGTTTTGGCGGACCGGGCGGTGGCTTCTCAGATATATTTGATATGTTTTTTGGTCAGTCAGGCTTTGGCTTTGGCGGACGTCAGAATGGTCCGGAAAAGGGCGCTGATTTGCGTTATGATATGGAAATTACATTTGAACAAGCTGCGTTTGGTGTGGAGAATGAAATTCAGATTCCTCGCACCGAGGAGTGTAATGCCTGCCAAGGGACCGGGGCGGCACCTGGAACGCATCCAGAAACTTGTCAGCATTGCAAAGGTACCGGTCAGGTTCAAGTGGTGCAGAATACCCCGTTTGGCCGGATGGTAAATGTCAAGGCCTGTGATCGTTGTAATGGTGAAGGTCGGATTGTCCGTACGCCTTGTAAAGAATGTCACGGGAAGGGCAAGGTTCGCAAGCGGCGAAATATAAAAATAAAAATTCCGGCAGGCGTTGATAATGGGTCACGCTTGCGGGTTGCACACGAAGGTGAGGCGGGGCAGCGGGGAGGCCCTCCAGGCGATTTGTATGTTTATATTTTCGTAAAACCGCACAAACTGTTTACGCGAGAAGGTAGCGATATAATTTGTGATGTGCCGATTAATTTTGTTCAGGCGGCGCTTGGTGATGAAATCGATGTACCTACTCTTGACGGAAAATTAAAGCTCAGGATTCCAGAGGGAACTCAGTCTGGAACCATTTTTAGGCTAAGGGAAAAAGGAATTCCTCACTTGCGAGGCCATGGCCGCGGTGACCAGCATGTCAGAGTTAAAGTGCTTACGCCTCAGAAACTCACCGATAAGCAGAAAGATTTACTCCGGGAATTTGCCAAAACGTGCGGTGACAATGTAAACCCAGAGCAAAAGACCTTTTTCAAGAAGGTAAAAGATGTTTTTGGGGTATAAGTTAACAATTCGGGATAAGGGGGATTATCATGAAATGGGCCGAGATTAGTATTCAGACAAGTCATGAGGCTACAGAGGCCGTAGCTAATATTTTCCATGAGTTAGGCTCAAGTGGTGTAGTCATCGAAGATCCCGAACTTGTAAACTCATATCGTCGCTCAGGTGCTTGGGATTACACTGACATTCCGGAATTTACTGATACCGAGACGGTGACCGTTAAGGCGTATCTGCCGGCCGATGATCAATTGGATGAAAAGCTTCGTTTGTTTAAAAGACTGTTTAATGAATTAGCTGTTCATAACTTAGATCGGGGCAGTGGTATTTTTAATTGTCATGAAGTAAATGAGGAAGACTGGTCTTCAGCTTGGAAAGAATATTTTCATCCTGTGAAGATTGGTGAACGTATTGTTATTAAACCCTCATGGGAAGAGTATCAAGCGAGAGACGATGATCTGGTAATTGAACTCGATCCCGGTATGGCCTTTGGCACGGGTACACACCATACTACCGCGATGTGCTGTCGCTGTCTGGAAGATGTAATTAGACCAGGTGTTACTGTTTTTGATATCGGCACAGGTTCCGGAATTTTGTCAATAGCGGCGGCAAAACTCGGGGCAGCGAAGGTTGAAGCTGTTGATCTTGACTTAGTGGCAGTACGGGTTGCCTGTGAAAACGTTGCTATTAACAATGTCCAAAACATTGTTAAAGTAGCGCAGGGGGATTTGCTGACTGGGATAAACGGCAAAGCCGATGTCGTAATTGCTAACATAATTGCCGATGTTATTATAAAAATGGCTCCTGATATTCCAGATTATTTAAATGATAATGGCTACTTTATTGCTAGCGGCATTATATCTGAACGGTTGAGCGATGTCAGCACCGCCATTGTTGACCAAAACCTTGTAATTGAAAAGGTTTTGGAGGAAGGCGGCTGGGTCGCGGTGGTAGTTAGCAAGGGGGAGCATTAAGTGCGCCGCTTTTTTATCAATTCACCGTTAGCGCCCGAAATTCTGATTACTGGTGACGATGTCCGCCACATTGGCAAAGTGCTTAGAATGCAGGTGGGAGATAGTTGTGTTGTTGTTGCACCCGATGGCAGTGCAGCAGTTGCTGTTATTAAGTCTATTACAAGCAGCGAAGTTATGCTGAGTTTGACAGCCGTCATCGATGATAATAAGGAGCCGCCAGTTAAGATAATTTTAGTCCAAGGATTGCCGAAAAGCGATAAGATGGACTATATCGTACAAAAGGCAGTAGAACTTGGAGTTTATAAGGTTATACCCATGCACGCTGCCCATAGCGTTGTCCAATATACAGATCAAAAGAAAGCGGCGCGCGTTGAGCGTTGGCAAAAGATAGCGGCAGAGGCAGCTAAACAGTGCCGGCGTAGCCTTATACCGCAGATTTCAAATATTCAAAGTTTACATGAAGTACTATCAAGTCTTGAGGGCAAGGCTGAAATAATAATGCTCTACGAAGGGCAGACCAAGGTGCGGCTGCGAGACATATTAACAATGTCCCACGCTGAAGCTATTGCTATTATCGTTGGTCCAGAGGGTGGATTCAGCGACGAGGAAGTCGGGCTAGCAAGCCGGCGAGGTGCAGCAATCGCTACAATGGGGCCGCGGATTTTGCGTACCGAGACAGCGTCTGTGGCCGCTGTGGCAGCTGTTATGTATGCCTGTGGCGACCTTGGAGGCTAGAAACTACTGGGAGGATATAGCGTGCCAAGTGTTGCTTTTACTACTTTAGGATGCAAAGTAAACCAATTTGAAACCGAAGTTATGGAAGGTCTGTTTAAACAGAAGGGATATAGTATTGTTAGTTTCGAAACGGAGGCTGACGTTTATATTATTAATACTTGCTCGGTTACTCACTTAGGGGAAAAAAAGTCCCGCCAGGTTATTCGGCGCGCAAACCGGCTTAATCCCAAGGCCATAATTGCGGTAACGGGTTGCTATGCCCAGGTATCCCCTGAAGAGGTACAAGCCATTGAAGGAGTAGATGTCATTGTTGGTACGCGTGAACGCCACCGCATAGTTGAACTTGTTGAAGAAGCAGCTGCGTCAAGAAGTAAAGTAAATGCTGTAACCGATATTATGTCAGCCGATACCTTCGAAGATATACCACTTTTTAATATGCCAGGCCGGACCCGCGCTTTTTTAAAAATTCAAGAAGGCTGCACTAATTTTTGTACATACTGTATTATTCCATATGCGCGCGGCCCGCTGCGTTCCCGGTCTTTAGATAGTATCAGTGCCGAAGCGCAGAAGTTAGTTTACGCCGGTTTCAAGGAAGTTGTCCTGACTGGAATTCATCTTGGTGCCTACGGTCAGGACCTTGATAATGAAACTTCTTTGGTCGACGCTGTAAAAGCAGTTCTTTCAGTAAATGGTCTTATAAGACTGCGTTTGGGGTCATTGGAATCCATTGAGGTTTCAGACGAGCTTATTGGGCTGATGGGCAGTGAACCAAAATTATGCCAGCACCTGCATTTGCCGCTGCAAGCCGGTGATGACAGTATTCTTGCGGCAATGAACAGGCATTACACTACGCAAGAATATAAAGCATTAATAGAGAATATCCGCCAACAAATTCCTGGAATAGCTATATCCACAGATATAATTGTCGGGTTTCCGGGCGAGACTGACGAGATGTTTAATAACGCTCTTCGATTTGTCGATAGCATGAATTTTTCGCGGATGCACATCTTCCCCTATTCACGGAGGAGTGGGACCCCTGCAGCCGATTATCCTAACCAAGTAACCGAAGAAACTAAAAAATATCGTGCTCAGGCAATGGGAGAACTTGCCGTTAGAAAAACAGCCGATTTCGAGAAGCAGTTTATTGGTACAAATGTTTCGGTTCTGTTTGAAACAGAACAAGAAGGGATTGTTGATGGATTAGCTGGCAACTATATCAGAGTTTATGCCAGCGGACATGCTGATTTGGCTGGCAGTGTGAAGAAAGTACAAGTTGATAAAATCTATAAAGATGGGCTTTGGGGAACGATTATTGATTAATTTTCCAGTGGGTGAACTTTTTTGAAGGATTATGATATAAATAGGCAGAATACTGGTTTATACTGTATATTACTTAAGTTTAAGTTGCATAATGAGAGGGGGTGTGCCTTATGCGGCAAGATTGTATTTTTTGCAAAATCGCGGCCAAGGAATTACCGGCAAAGGTTATTTATGAAGACGAGTTTATGCTTGCATTTCCGGATATAAACCCAGCAGCTCCTGTGCATGCTTTGATAATTCCTAAAAAGCATATTGCTAACCTTCTTGAGCTACAGTCTGAAGATAGTGATTTACTAGCTCACATTATGCTGACAATACCAAAGATAGCTAGCCAGTTAGGCTTAGCTGATGACGGATTTCGCCTGGTAGTTAATACCAAAGATAATGGCGGGCAGACAGTTCAGCATTTACACTGGCATATTCTTGGGGGAAGATTTATGACCTGGCCCCCAGGCTAATATTGACAATTAATATATTTTCCGTATATAATACTTAGGTGTATGTGAACAAGTACACTTCCCGTAACGGCATAGTGGAGGGAGGGAGAAACAGATGTCAGAAGTGAAGGTAGGCAAAAACGAAACAATCGATAGTGCACTCCGCCGGTTTAAGCGCACTTGCCAAAAAGCTGGTACTCTCGCTGAAGTTAGAAAACGCGAGCATTACGAGAAGCCCAGTGTAAAAAGAAAGAAGAAGTCCGAAGCAGCCCGTAAACGTAAGTTTAATTAGTTTCGGAGGTATTAAGAATGTCGCTAAAAGAGCGATTGACTGAAGACATGAAGCAGGCCATGAAGGATAAAGAAGCAGGAAAGTTGCGTCTTTCGGTTATCCGCATGGTACGTGCCAATATAAAAAATGTGGAAATTGATCGAAAAAAGGAACTCTCTGAGGAAGAGGTTCTAGAGGTATTAGCAAAAGAAGTTAAAATGCGTCGGGACTCGCTAGAAGAGTTCCAAAAAGCTAACCGTACTGATTTAGTGCAGAGCCTTCAGCAGGAAATTGAAATTCTGACGCAGTACCTCCCCGAACAATTAAGTGAAGCGGAAGTTCGCAGTTTAGTAACGGAAGCTGTTGACTCTACTCAGGCTTCTGGTCCCAAAGAAATGGGTAAGGTTATGGCCGTGCTAATGCCTAAGGTTAAAGGTCGCGCTGATGGTAAAATGGTTAACGCCATTGTACGTGAATTATTGAATAAATAGTTAAATCCGGTACCGAATACGGTGCCGGATTTAATTTTATGCCTGATATCATCGGCAGAGAGGTATTGGGGTACCTAGTAGGGAATAAACTATATATACAATTGAATGGGGGTGAGTAAATGCGTTCCATGAAGGCGCTTCTTGTTCTGTTTCTGATAGCAATAGCTATGTTGTGGCATCCAGCTGCTGAAGCGGCCCCAGTAGTTATTGTCAATATAAAAGGTGAAATTAATGGTGGGCAGACTGCGTTAATTCAGCGAGCTCTAAATGACGCTAATACAATGGGCGCTCAATTTATATTAGTAGAACTTGATACTTTTGGTGGGCAGGTAGACGCTGCTGTGAAAATTCGCGACATGATAAGCGAAACCCCATTAAATACAATTTGCTATATAAAAAACCGGGCGTGGTCCGCAGGGGCTCTTATTGCCATTGCTCATCGCCAAATTGCTATTGCTCCCGGGGGCAGCATTGGAGCGGCTGAACCGATACCGGCGACTGAAAAAAATATTGCAGCCTTGAGGGCTGAATTCGCTGCTACCGCAAATAAAACAGGTCGTAATGCCCAAATTGCCGAAGCGATGGTAGATAAGACGCTTGGTTTTGTCGGGGTTGCTGAGCCAGGCAAGATTGTGGCCTTGACGGACTATCAAGCGGCCTCCTTAGGCTATGCCGATGTGGTAGCTCCTGACAGAGCCTCTGTTTTGGCTCATTATGGATTAGCGGGCAATGAACTATTGGAATATACCCCGTCTTGGCGGGACACGTTTTCCGGCTGGTTATCGGAAGAAGCAACGAAGTCATTGCTTATCACCATCATCATTCTGGCAATACTAACCGAGATTAAAACTGCGGGTACGGGAGTAGCGGCATTGGTGGGACTCGTTGCTGCCGGCTTATTCTTTATTTCGCAGTGGTGGGTTGGCTTTGCTGGTTGGGTGGAATTGGCTCTGTTCTTTGGCGGATTGTTGCTGCTACTTGTTGAATTATATACGCCTGGAGTAGGAATCTTTGGCGTTAGTGGCTTAGCGGCAATTTTACTTAGTTTCTTTCTGGTTTTAGGTGCTTCTACAGCTGCTCTCTCGTTATTGGCGACTAGTTTGGTTATTGCGGTTCTGATTTTTCTACTTATCCTTAAACGGCTTCCGTCTAGCAAATTGTGGACTAAATTGGTTCTCAAGGATTCTGCAACTGATGCGGAGGGTTTTGTAAGCAGTGATGATTACAAAGCTTATACTGATAGAGAAGGCATTGCGATAACTCCGCTTAGGCCGGCAGGAATAATGGCCATTGACGGCAAACAGCTAAATGTTGTTTCGGAGGGACAATTCATACCGCAAGGAACTAAACTAAAGGTGGTGAATACTAGCGGCAATCGAATTGTTGTGAGACCTGCGGAAAATTAAAATGGAGGTTGATTGAATGACAGGATTAATCGGTTCAGGGCTTATTTTGATATTATTTTTAGCGGCGGCTGCGCTTTTTTTGCACTTTGTACCGCTTGGATTGTGGATTTCAGCTATTGCAGCCGGTGTTAATGTCGGTATTTTCACGTTAGTCGGTATGCGGCTTCGGCGTGTGCCGCCAGCCTATATTGTACTTCCGCTTATCAAGGCCAACAAAGCCGGTCTTGATGTAAGCGTAAATCAGTTAGAAGCGCATTATTTGGCAGGAGGAAATGTTGATAGGGTAGTCGATGCTTTGATCGCAGCACATCGAGCCCAGATACCATTACCTTTTGAGCGTTCTGCAGCGATTGATCTGGCTGGACGTGATGTACTTGAAGCAGTGCAAATGAGTGTAAATCCTAAGGTTATTGAAACCCCGGTTGTTTCAGCTATGGCTCAAAACGGGATTGAGTTAAAGATTATGGCTAGGGTCACAGTTAGAGCCAATATTGATCGATTGGTTGGCGGAGCCGGAGAAGCGACTATCATTGCCAGAGTTGGTGAGGGCATCGTAACAAGTGTTGGCTCGTCTAATAGTCATAAAGATGTTCTTGAACATCCAGATTATATTTCACGGACAGTGCTTGATAAAGGATTAGATGCAGGCACTGCCTTTGAGATTTTATCTATCGATATCGCTGACGTTGATGTTGGCCGCAACATCGGCGCTGAGCTTTTGACCGATCAGGCCGAGGCTGACAAGCGGATTGCGCAGGCTAAAGCTGAAGAACGCCGGGCGATGGCAGTTGCTAAAGAACAAGAAATGAAAGCTTATAGCCAAGAGATGCAGGCTAAGGTTATAGAAGCCCAAGCCGAAGTGCCTCATGCGTTGGCTATTGCCCTAAAAGAGGGGCGAATTGGGGTAATGGACTATTACAATATGAATAATGTTCTTGCTGATACGCAGATGCGGGAATCTATCAGTAAAGTCGGCCCTGGCGTACCGGCAGTGAAACCGGAAGAACCTAAGCAACGGTGATATTATGGACATTATTATAACGCTTGTTTTAATGGCGGCTTTGTATATTATCCCGGAACTCTTCAAAAGCAAGAAATCTAAGGAATATGAATATCCGGAAATACCCGAGATACCTGATCCAACAGACATTCCCCAAAAGCCTAAGCCAAAGATGCAGTCTGTTCCTGCTTCTACGAATAAAGATCTGGCGTATCAATATTCAAAAGCTATTAAAGCGACAGGTTCTGTCCACTTAAATAACTACCCGCTGCCGCCAAAGGTCAGTAATAGCGAAGCTGCTGCGCCGACGCAGGCCTTGGTTGAGAAGCAGAATGAGCAAAAAGCTCAAATTGATCAAGCCGTAATACTAAATGGTATAATCTGGGCTGAGGTTCTCTTGCCACCGCGGGCTCATCGTCCGTTAGCGGCAATTCGTCCCAAATCAAATTTCTAGTAAATATAACCAAGTAACTTTCTAGGGTGCTAAATAATATATTAAGTAGTGAGAAAGTTTTTAAGTAAAGTCATTTCATATTCCCTTATTTTTGTAATGCCTTGTCACTAAATACAAGTGTTGATAAGGCATTATTTTTTTTTGTTTGTACAAAATAAAAATTGAGTCGTATTAAAAACTTGGTACAGAAGGGGGGCAATTGAGTGTCACAATATAAAGGGCGCTTGACTTATGCAAAAGGCACCTATGTTGAATTTGTCGTTGCTCCTAATCAAGATGTAGATTTTGGCGATATTTTAGTTGTTGAAGGGAAGAATGGTGATCGCTTCTATATTAGATTATATGATTTTAAGGTAAAATCACGGTGGTCTGATATAAATGGGGTAAATTACCTAATGAGCAAGCTCAATAACGATGGTCAGGTTGATAATCAAGAAGAGTTGGATTTTTATTTAGGGGGAAACCACACTGTAAAAATCGGTATGGCGGAGCAACTGTGCTATGCTGATACCCAGGGAAGTTTATTCAATCCTAAAACCTGTCCTGACTTTTTTTGCGAGGTGCGTTCGCTAAGTCCGGACGATAGCGCGCTGTTGACCGAAATGAAAGGTGATCTCGAAATTGGCTTTTTAAAATCGGGACGCGGTGTTATGGGATTACCTGTAGGTATATATGGCTCTAAAGCCATTACCGAGCATATCGGCGTATTTGGGACTACCGGCTCAGGCAAGAGTAATTTAGTTAAGGTTTTGGCGAGTTCGATAATAGATAATGGTAACTATGGCTTACTAATTTTTGATGTTCATAACGAATATTATAAAGACTTATCGACCCATCCGAGGGCCAAAGATAGGCTGAGTGTTTATAATACAAGTCCGCAAGCGGTATATAGTCAAAAGTTGGCTATTAACTTCGAAGAGGTAGATCCAGAGGATATTACTGCCTGTGCAACTCTCACTGAGTCGCAGATGGATGCCATTTATAAAATGTCCCAGGTATGGCAAGAAAGTTGGATGGATTATGTGCTTAGATATGAAACTGAGGATATTATTGGTGAATTGGCAGGCTGTACCGGTCAAAAATTTCAAGCCAGAACAATTAGTAAGATAAAAAGTATTTGCTGGAATCTGAAGCAAGAATTGAATATCGAAGAAGAACAGCAAACCGCAATTCAAAAGATTATGCGAGAACTCGAAGAAGGGAAAATAGTTCTTATAGAACTAAAAAATATTTCCCCAGTAGGTGAACAGGCTTTGTCTACGCTATTATCCAAAAAGCTTCTTCAAAATTATGCTGGTAAAACCGATAGCGAACGCAGCAACGTAAAACCGGTTTTAATTGTACTTGAAGAAGCACATCGATTCTTAGGCAAAAAGGAGCATTCCAACAATAATGTTTTTGCTCGCTTAGTTAGTGAGGCCCGTAAATTCAATCTCGGTATGTGTGTTGTTGACCAACAGCCGCGCTTATTGGCTGACAAGGTATTATCGCAATTAAATACCTTATTTATCCTTGGCTTGGCTTCCAAAGCTGATCGAAATAAATTAGAGGCTATGTGTCGTAAAGATATACTGCAACAGCGTAACGAGATAAAAAACTTGGATTGTGGCGAAATGATTGTAGCAACCAATTATATGCGATTTGCTGCTCCGGTTAAGGTTCATAAGTTTGAAGACTTCATAACAAAGCGGTTTAATTGTTGGGGGACGGACAATGTAAATACCAATCTGATGCCATCAGTCGATATTTTGTCACCGATAACTTAATAAGAGTCTAACTTACACTGCGCTTGGATGCCTGAAGGGTTCCAGGCGCTTTTTTAGTATGTGTGATTAGCAAAGCTATTATCTAATGTACTAAATGATTGTTTTGAGCATACATTTTTATATATGAAGGGAGGGAGTGTCATGCCGAGTCGAAACAGAGGACTGCAAAAGCTGGCAGGAATTCTCGAGATACCGCAGGATATTGTTCTGGATTTACCGCGCATTACCATGTTGGGCAATAAGCAGATATTAATAGAAAATCATAAAGGTATTATCGAGTACACTCCATCGCTGGTACGTATTAAAGTTAGTCAAGGAGAATTAATTATAAACGGTAATAACTTATCGCTTAGCAATTTACAGATTGAGCAAATTCTTGTTGAGGGTACAGTGAGGGATGTTGTTTATGACATATAAGTTATCTAATTATATCTACGGAATGGTTAGAGTAAGGATTAGAGGACTGATGCCCGAAAAGTTCGTTAATTTATGTATCGCACAGCATATTTTGCTATGGGATATTGTAAAGCGCGACGATGATTTATACGCTAATATGAGATTAAATGATTTTTTTAGAATTCGCCCCATAACTCGGGTTAGCCAGGTGCGTGTACGTGTGGTATCTTATCGGGGACTGCCATTCATTATTAAGCGCATAAAACGTCGTAAAATGATGCTTGTGGGGGCGAGTCTCAGCTTTATTTTGTTGAATATTATGGCATCATATATATGGTTTGTAGATGTAAAAGGCACTAAACAGCTCACTACTGAAATGATTAAGGAAATTGCCAGTCAAAGCGGTTTAAAGCCTGGTATTGTTAAAGATTCAGTTAATGCCAAACAAATAGAGAAGACAATTCAGCTTAATATTCCGGAAATAGCATGGGCGGGAATAACATTCACAGGTACACGCGCTGAAATTGAGATTGTTGAGAAAACCATGCCCAAACAGCAGGATAATGCGCCGGCCGATATTATTGCAGCTAAAGACGGAGTTATAGTAGAGTTTATTGTTTTGAGTGGCAAGCCTATGGTGAAAAAAGGCGATACTGTTAAGAAGGGTGATTTACTGATAACGGGGGTTGTTCCCGAGCAAATAACCGATAATGTATCTGGACAGCTGGATGCGGCCAATTCTCCTCCCCAGTTTGTGAAAGCGAAAGGTATTGCCAAAGCGCGTGTATGGTATGAGACATATGGAGAGACCGAACTGGCAACCCCGATATACCAGAGAACGGGCAATCGGGAAGTTGCTGTTAACATAAATATAGGAAGTAATAAAATTTCCCTTAAGAGCGCTGACCTTGATCCGAACGCTGAATTCGAAACAGAGGTAATATACAAAAAACTTCCTAAATGGAGGAATAGCGGGGTTACCGTCGAATCTGAAATTAATATCTTTCATGAAGTTACCACATCTTGGGCGACAAGAACTATTGACGAAGCAAGGGATGACGCAAGGGCTAAAGCGTTAGCGGCTGTCCAAAATCTAATTCCGGAAACTGCGTATATTTTATCTCGTACAAGTGAAGTATTGGACACCTCTGAACCAAATCTCGTCCGGGTGAAGGTTAGTGTGGAAACTATCGAAGAAATAGGCCAAAGTGTTGTAATATTGAGCCAATAAAGCTCACAGGGAGGCTAATTTTTGCAGCGGTTAACAGAGCAACGTATTACTTTAAACGATAGCCAAGAGGCTTTTGCCATCCTAGGGCGTAATGATGAGAATTTACGACTCATTTGTGAATCTTTTACTGTCAAAATTATGACGCGTGGTGACGAAATAACTGTTATCGGCAATGAAGACGAGGTTGATAAAGTTGCCGGATTATTTAACGAATTATTATATATATATCGATCCGGAAATGCCATTACCGTACATGACGTACGTTATAGTATTAGGATGATAAAGGAGGGGCAAGGAGCCCATCTGCATCAGATGTTTGCTGATACAGTACTAGTGACTGCTCGCGGCCGTCATATAAAGCCTAAGACGCTAGGGCAGAAGCGGTATCTTGAGGCCATCCGGCATAATCACGTAACCTTTGGTATAGGACCGGCAGGAACTGGGAAAACTTATCTTGCTGTGGCAATGGCAGCATTTTCCTTAAAGAACAAGGAAGTTGACCGTATAGTTTTGACCCGGCCAGCTGTAGAAGCAGGAGAAAAACTTGGATTTTTGCCGGGCGATTTACAGGAAAAGGTCGACCCATATCTTAGGCCTTTATATGATGCGCTCTATGACATTTTGGGGGCTGAAACCTTCCAAAAATATATGGCGAAAAACATTATTGAAGTAGCTCCACTTGCGTATATGCGTGGGCGAACTTTAAATGATTCATTTATAATTCTGGACGAGGCCCAAAATACTACCCCCCCGCAAATGAAAATGTTTTTAACTCGTCTTGGTTTTGGTTCAAAGATGGTAGTGACAGGTGATATAACCCAGATTGACTTGCCAGCCAACACTCCGTCAGGTCTCAAACAGGCCCAACAAGTTTTTCAGGATATTCCGGGGATCCAATGTGTTTCATTAACAGAACACGACGTCATCAGGCACGAAATTGTAGGCCGAATTATTAAAGCCTACGATTTATATGAGCAGCAAGATGATGGTTTGGGTGGAGTGAGTAAGTATGATATCATTAAATAATCGGCTGCGGAATTTTTTTGCGCAACCGGCCAGCATTTATGCCAAGCCAACCGTCCGTCGCATTGTTTTAGGTTTGGCATTTTTTTTCTTGTTCATGGTGATTTTATCTGCTGATTTTATACCGGACAAGGTTTCGTTTCAGATTGGTCAGGTAAGTGACCGGGATATTATCGCGCCGCGGACCGTGTCGTATGTCGATAACGGTAAGACTAAAAAATTAGAGTCGGAAGTTCTGGCTAGTGTTGCTAATGTCTATGATTTAGATATTAATGTAATGGCTAGGGCTGATGAGAGTGTTACAGCAATTTTCAATGCTGCCCGGCTGGTTGTTTCCGATTATACACTAAAATCGGAAGAAGACTGGGCGGACAAACTCCGGCATAGTATCAAAACATCTTTATCAGGCGCAACAATCTCAGCACTTACCGAACTAGATGAAACTGAATTAGCACAGGCAGAAGAACAGACTCGTAACATTCTGCGCAAGTATTTTCAACGGGGTATTCGGGATGATGAGTTAGATTTTGCTAGAAAGCACGTGGTTATCGAAACCGAAGAACTGCGGCTATCAAAAAATGTTGAATTAGTTGTTGCAGGTGTTTCGCAAGCATTGTTAAGCCCGAATTATATTTTGAATGTCAAAGAAACGGAAAAGCGAAAACAGGTAGCGTTAGCTGGTATTGAGCCTGTTCGTGAGACAGTAAAAAAGGGGCAGGTTATTGTCCGCCGCGGTGATATAGTAACCGGTGATCAAATCCATGCCATGGAAGAACTTGGACTGCATAAAGGTCAGGCCAATGAACTGCGTATCTTCGGACTTACCCTATTTGTGCTTGTTATAATGGCCCTTGTTATGGGTTATTTGTATAAGTTTGCTCGCCCGGTATACGAAAGTGACTTGAAGTTAGTCTTACTTGGACTCATTATACTTGTCGCACTCCTATTGGCTAAAATTGCCCACTATTACTCAAATTTCGCAGCTCCCCTGGCAGCAGGGGCCCTACTCGCGGCTATTTTGATCGATACCAGAATCGGCCTTTTGGTTAGTGTTGCATTAGCGATGTTTTTCTCCGTAATCGTTGACCACGAGCTGAGACCCGTAGCTGTAGCTTTAGTTGGCAGTATGGCCGGTGTATATAGTGTTTCTAAAATGGCTCATGGTTATAGCGTCACTCGGACAGGGCTGTGGATTGCGGCTGTTAATTTTATTGTAATAGCAGCAAGCGGATTCGTAGAGCAGGTAAATAGCTCGCAAGTGTTAATGCAAGGCTTGTTAGGCGTTGTTAGCGGTATTGGGGCTGCGGTAATAACAACCGGGTTACTGCCTTATTTAGAGCAGACCTTTAGTATTACTACGCCAATAAAACTGCTAGATCTTGCCCAACCTAATCATCCGCTCTTGCAACGGCTCTTGCTGGAGGCGCCGGGTACATATCACCACAGTGTGTTAGTTGGTAACATGGCTGAAACGGCAGCCGATTCAATTGGTGCTGATTTGGTTACGGTAAGGGTTGGCGCTTACTATCACGATATTGGAAAGATTAAGAGACCTTTTTTCTTCATCGAGAATCAAGTTGATAGTGAGAATCCCCATGATAAGATAGCCCCGTCTTTAAGTACGTTAATCGTTACATCACATATTAAGGACGGTCTGGATCTTTGCCGTGAATATAAAATTCCTCAGGTTATCGTCGATATTATTCAGCAGCATCACGGAACTACATTAGTATCCTACTTCTATAAACGTGCTACTGAAACCGAACATGGCGAATGTGTTTTCGAAACTGACTTCCGATATGAAGGGCCTCGGCCGCAAACTAAGGAGGCCGCGCTGATTATGCTTGCAGATGCTTCAGAGGCTGCGGTAAGGTCAATATCTAAGCCTAACATCAACAGGATTGAGGCGATGGTCCGCAAAATAATCCGTGAGCGTCTTAATGACGGTCAATTAGATGAATGTGATTTAACATTGAAGGATCTTAATACCATAGGCGATGTTTTTATTAGAGTGCTGTCGAGCATGTTCCACAGTAGAATTGAGTATCCAGAGGCTGTTAAAGAACTGGAAAAGAGGAAGGGTAAAAATGGAAATTGTAATAAGCAATCTACAACAAAAGATGAGTGTAACGCCGCAAATGGAGCAAATGATGAAGGCAGTACTCGAAAAGACTGCTGAAGTTCATGCGATAGCTGAGGAATGCGAAGTTAGCCTGGTTTTGGTCAACGATGAATATATCCATGAATTAAACCGGGATTACCGTGGTATAGACCGTCCTACCGATGTTCTTTCTTTCGCGCTCAATGAGGGTGAAGAGCCGGAGGTTTTTGACGGTCCGGAAGAATCGCTGCTCGGTGATATTATTATTTCGCTTGAAACAGCTGCAAGACAAGCTCTAGAATATAATCATAGCTTGGAACGGGAGCTAGCCTTCTTGACAGTTCATGGTATGCTCCATCTCTTAGGTTACGACCATGAAGACGAAAATGAACGAAAGAAGATGCGTGAACAAGAGGAAAATATATTATTACGCATGGGAATATCAAGAAAATGACATGACTAAAAGAGGTAATTTAGTGAATTCGTTCAAGTGCGCTTTAGCAGGAATTATTTACTGTGTACAGCGCGAGCGAAACATAAAAATTCATTTGGCAGCCGCAATTATGGCCTTTATGTTAGGCTGGTATTTAGAACTGTCGAGAGTAGAATTTTTACTTCTGGGACTATATGTTATGTTGGTACTTATAGCTGAGGTTGTCAACACGGCAATAGAAGTTGTTGTCGATCTTATTACCCCAGAGTATGACCTCTTAGCTAAGGCGGCGAAAGATATTGCTGCTGGAGCAGTATTATTAGCAGCGCTAGCCTCGCTAATAGCCGGAGGATTACTATTCTTGCCTAAGCTGGCGATTCTGTTAGGAGGATAAAATGGAAAAATTAATAAATGCAGCAATTTCAGCACGGGATGACGCTTATGTACCATATTCGGGGTTCAAAGTTGGCGCGGCAGTTCTGACGGGAAATGGCGACATTTATCAAGGCTGTAATATTGAAAATGCATCTTATGGACTAACCAATTGCGCAGAACGGACGGCAATTTTTAAAGCTGTGTCAGAAGGGCAGACTAATTTAAAAGCAATAGCCGTTGCTGCTGATACTGAAAAACCTGTAGCGCCGTGCGGTGCTTGCCGGCAGGTTATCGCCGAATTTAAAATAAATAAGATTATAATGTGTAATTTGAAAGGCGAAAAACGGGAAGTCAGCCTTGAAGAACTTCTGCCGTTCTCGTTTAGTAATACGGATTTGATAGGAGTAGAGAAAAAATGAATACTTCAGAGAGCTATAAATCTGGCTTTGTCTCGGTAATCGGCAGGCCTAATGTCGGTAAATCAACGTTAGTAAACAGCCTTATTGGCCAAAAGATTGCCATAATGTCGGACAAACCCCAAACGACGCGCAATCGGATTTTATGTGTGCTGACCACTGAAGATGCTCAGATTGTATTTATGGATACTCCCGGTATTCATAAGCCAAAACATAAATTAGGCGAGTATATGGTTGAGACGGCTACTCGGACTTTACGCGAAGTTGATGTCATTTTATTTGTTGTTGATGCAACCGCCTCGCTTGGGGCAGGCGAGCAGTTTATAATGGAAAACCTTATTTCAGTAAAGACCCCTGTTGTATTGGTTGTAAATAAAATCGATCAAGTACCAAAACAAGAGCTTTTACCAATGATCCAAAAATATACCGAGGCATACGACTTTGCTGCTGTTGTTCCAATATCGGCATTGGCGCGGACTAATCTTGAAGTTCTGGTTAGTGAAATAAAAAAATATCTTGAACCAGGACCGCAATATTATCCCGAAGATATGGTGACCGATCAGCCTGAACGCCTAATAATTGCTGAGCTCATAAGGGAGAAGGCACTGCACCTGACTCGGGAAGAAATCCCCCATGCTATTGCGGTCGATATCGAGGAAATAACGACTAGGACTAACGAAGATCTTTATATACGGGCCGTAATATATGTAGAGCGTGATTCCCAGAAGGGAATAGTAATTGGGGCAAAAGGGCAGTTGTTAAAAGAAATTGGTCAACAGGCAAGAAACGATATTGAAACATTGCTAGGGTCAAAAGCCTATCTTGATTTATGGGTAAAAGTAAAAAAAGATTGGCGTAATCGTGAAGGTATCCTTAAAAATTTTGGTTATGAATAAAAAATGTCTTAAAAGCATGGTTTTTTTTAGCTACCGCATGTCGGTAGCTATTCTATTTATTGACCATTTGGGTATCTGAATGGTATCATTTGTAAAGAAGACTGCTTTTATGGATGCGTGCAGCGTTAATTTATAATTGGCAAACGGGACATAATATTTTATAGATGGTTATAAATCGCCTGCTTGATTAGGTAAGGCGCTTGTAACTGTCGAGGGAGAGATGCGCTATCGAGTCGCCTTTATCTAGTGGTATGAAATTGTTGGCGGTTTTGATGCTGGTGTTAATGAATGGTTTTTTTGTTATAGCTGAGTTTTCACTGCTTAAAATACGTAAGACAAGGCTTGAGGAATTAGTGCATCAGGGCAATCGGAGAGCTCAACTGGCTTTAAAAGTAGTTTCATCATTTGATACCTATTTAAGCGCTACGCAACTAGGCATTACATTAGCATCACTAGCGCTGGGTTGGCTGGGTGAGCCAGCAGTTTCCTCATTAATAGGACCTTTAATCCTGACCTATTTACCAGAGCTTGATTGGCTTATCTCAACTATCAGTACTGTGATTGGTTTTACTATTATTACTTTTTTGCATATTGTTTTTGGGGAATTGGTACCAAAATCAATGGCCATTCAGCAGGCGGAAAGGTATGCCTTATTTGCAGTATGGCCGTTATACATTTTCCATAAGGTGGGCTATCCTCTCATTCTGGTATTTAATAAAGCTGCTAAAACAGTCCTGGCCTTTCTTGGAGTTAAAGCTGCTAATGAGGCTGATTTGGCTCATTCTGAGGAAGAATTGCGCATGATCGTCAGTGCCAGTCAGCGTGGCGGTGTACTTGATCAAATGGAAAGTGAGCTTATTGACAATGTTTTTGATTTTGCGGACCGCTTAGCACGCGAAGTAATGGTGCCGCGTCAAGACATGATATGCTTATTTGCGGACGATTCATTTGATGAAAACATGAAAATAGTGCACGAAACCCATCACACACGATATCCTTTGTGCGTTGAAGATAAAGATCACGTCATTGGCATGATTCATATTCGCGATTTAATGGATTTTGATATGTGTGATAGCGCCGACAAAGATTTAAAAACTATCATGAGGGAAATCCTCGTAGTACCTGAAGGTATGTCAGTTGCAAAACTCCTCCAAGTTATGCGGCGTAAAAGGATTCATTTAGCGGTGGTTGCAGACGAATACGGCGGAACCGCCGGATTGGTAGCTTTGCAGGATGTTCTGGAACAAATTGTCGGTGATATTCAAGATGAGCATGATGATGCTGTCGAAACTGAGATCTTGCGATTAAACGATGGTTATGAGTTTGACGGCAGGGTTCTTTTGGATGATGTATTAGAGCTTTTAGATATTAAATTAGAAGATCATGAAGAAGATACCATTGGAGGGTATATATTTGGACTTTTAGGCAGGCGTCCAGAAGTTAGCGATAAAGTCAATATCGGGAACTATGTCTTCGAAGTGTTAAAGGTTAATGGATTTCGTATCGTTAGGGTAAAAGCCACGCTTCTTCCTCAACTAATAGTTAAGGATTCCGAGATGGTCGATTAATAATAACGCACGAAGGGATGATGTCAAGTGATGCTTAGGGATCTAATGTGGGAGATATTCCAAAGTACAGGACATATTGGAGCATATCTGGCGTATCGTTCGTGTATTAGGCCTAATAACACCAGTGAGACTAGTGAAAATTCCAATAGTAAGATGGAGTGCATGTAAGTTATTATGACACAGTATCAAACTGAAGCCATCTTGTTGGCTGTGCGCAATTGGGGTGAGGCCGACAAGATGGTTACTTTGTTTTCACGTGAGCATGGGAAAATTACGGCAATTGCTTACGGGGCAAGACGGCCGAAAAATCGTTTGGCTAGTGGGATGCAGCCATTTATGCATATTAACGTATCTTTAGCTTCAGGTAATAGCCTTGATTATATAAAACAATATGAAACAATAAATACTTTCCGAGAACTGCGGGAGAAACTGGATCTATTGGCTTATGGCGCCTTTATAGCCGAACTGACGGCAGAATTGTGTCCTGATCGTCAGCCGGAACCGCAAATTTTTGACTTGCTGGAAGGTATTTTTAAGCTGCTTTCACAACGAAACCCGCGGGTTGCTAGCTTAGCAGGTGCTTGGCAGCTCTTGGCTTTAACGGGTTTTTCGCCGCATTACAATAAATGTACCGTCTGCTGTAAGGAGTTAGTACTTCCTGCTTACTTTAGTATAGCTTCCGGCGGCGGTGTATGCTCGGAATGCCGTACTCCGGAGAATTTTGAGTTTAGCATGGAGGTTGGCAAATTCCTTGACAACTTATTAAATCTTGAATGGCATAATCCGGGCCATTTTACCGTTAGTGGCGCAACGCTTGTAGAGACCGAAAAGTTATTCAGCTGTTACTTAAGGTATCATATCGATAAGCCGCTGAAATCTATCTCTTTCATAAGAGAGGTTATGGCTGCGGGGCGATAGCGAGATTTGCTTTGGAATCTCGGTCGGCTGATAATAAGTAAGCGGGGATAAAACGCCCTTACTATGGGTAATATTAAATGCACGAAAAATTCGCGCTGGAGGGTTTGGATATGGAAGAGATTACATTAGAAAAAATTGATCTTATACGGGAACGCACCGGTTTATCATACCGCGAAGCCAAAGATGCTTTGGAAAGAAGCAATGGCAATGTAGTTGATGCCTTGATAGAATTAGAAGGGAAAAAACAGACTAGATGGACCGAAGAATTCAGCTTGAAATCAACAGAGGTTATAGACAAAGTAAAAGAATTACTCCATGAGGGCAATGTCAATAAGATACGAATTAAAAATGATGGTAAGACATTGGTTGAGATTCCAGTTTCTATCGGAGCGATTGGAGCAATTGCTTTGCCGCAATTGGCTGCTTTGGGGGTCTTAGTAGCCGTATTTAAACGTTGTACTATTGAAGTCGTCCGTGGTGAAGGTGGCGAAAACGCTGACGAGCAGCCGGTTGAAGATAGTCAGGAATATAAACCACCTAAGAAAATAGATACTTTATCCGATGACTAACTCGCTCTAAGACTCCCGCATCTACAAGCTGGAGCAAGAGCGAGTAAGTCCCTGGATAATTTCGACTAGAGTTCAGATGGCGTTAAAACGCCATCTGAATAAAGTCTCCATTTATAGAGTTTGACAAATACTAACACATTTGATATATTTACACCTAGAAATAAAAATCATGGCGATGCGGGAAAATAGTAGCTTGCGCATTCAGCGAATCAGGGCGAGTGGAAGCCTGATAACTGCAAGTGAACGGCGTTCCCAAGCTGCAAGAGGAAATCCAAGCTTTCTAGCTGGAGAGTAAAACTTGCCATAACACAAGGTGGGCAGTTTTGCCAATCAGGGTGGAACCGCGGGAGTACCTCTCGTCCCTGTAACTTATTGTTACGTGGGCGGGAGGTTTGTTTTTTTATTTAACAAAATTCAGGGAGGCGAACACAATGACATTTCAGGAAATAATACTAGCTCTGCAAAATTTTTGGGCTGAGCAAAACTGCATTTTACAGCAACCTTATGATATTGAAAAAGGTGCTGGTACAATGAATCCCGCCACATTTCTAAGGGCTTTAGGACCGGAACCATGGAATGTGGCCTATGTCGAACCATCGCGTCGTCCTAATGATGGCCGCTATGGCGATAATCCTAACCGCCTGTTTCAGCATCATCAGTTTCAAGTTATTATGAAACCATCACCTGACAATATACAGGAACTGTACTTGCAAAGTCTGGCGCGGTTAGGAATCGATCCCGATAAACATGACATAAGATTTGTTGAGGACAATTGGGAATCACCAACCCTTGGAGCTTGGGGGCTAGGCTGGGAAGTATGGCTCGATGGTATGGAGATTACTCAATTCACCTACTTTCAGCAGGTCGGCGGCATAGACGTAAAGCCTGTTTCTGTTGAAATAACATATGGTTTAGAACGGATGGCAATGTATATCCAAGGTAAGGAAAATGTCTACGATATTGAATGGGTCAACGGTATTACATATGGCGATGTTTTCCATCGCAATGAAGTAGAACAATCAACCTACAACTTTGAGATTGCCGATATTAGTCTTCTGTTTAAACTATTTGATATGTACGAAAAAGAGGCTATGCGCATAATCGAAGCTGGCTATGTTTTACCTGCCTACGATTACGTACTCAAATGCTCACATGCCTTCAATCTTCTAGATGCGCGCGGAGCAATCAGTGTTAGTGAGCGAACCGGCTTTATCGGCAGGGTGCGCCATATGGCGAGACTTTGTGCGCAAGCTTATATTGAGCAACGGGAAAAACTCGGTTATCCCCTGCTTAAAGGAGGTAAGTAGAATGTCAAAAGATATATTACTTGAAATAGGTACCGAGGAGATCCCTGCAAGATTTATGCCTGGCATACTTACGCAGTTAGAAGCTAATGCCAAAGCAAAGTTAATCGATATGCGGATTGGATTCAGTGATTTACAAGTCTTTGGTACGCCAAGACGTTTTGCATTGCTAGTACGGGGCGTTGCCGGCCGCCAAGAGGATAAAGAAAGCGCGAACAAAGGTCCGTCAATAAACATTGCTTTTGATAAGAGCGGGGCGCCTACTAAGGCAGCACAAGGCTTTGCAAGGGGTCAGGGCATTGACGTAAACGATCTGGTAGTCAAGGATGGCTATGTATATGCCATGGTAAAGGAGACAGGGCGGAACGTTGATGATTTACTGCCGGAAATACTGCCTGGGATAGTAACTAGTCTTAATTTCCCCAAAAACATGCACTGGGGTAATCTTGATATGCGCTTTGTCCGTCCCATTCGTTGGATCGTTGCGCTGTATGGCAATGAGGTTATTCCCTTTGCCATAGCCGGGGTAGAAAGCAGTAATGTTACGCGCGGCCATCGTTTCTTATCAAAAGGTGAAATTTCAATAGAATCTGCTGATGAATACTTTGGTAAGTTGGCAGAAAACCATGTTATGGTTGATCAATCCGTGCGGCGTAAAGTAATCCGTGAACAGGTTGAGAAAATTGCGGTAAATCAAGGCGGCATCGCAGCTATTGATGAAGATTTACTAGAGGAGGTTGTATTCCTAGTCGAATATCCGACTGCGTTGTGCGGGCGGTTTGAAGAGGAATATTTAGCCTTGCCGCAAGAGGCTATCATTACGCCAATGCGTGAACATCAACGCTATTTTCCTGTAGTTTCTAATGAGGGCAAATTACTGCCGGTATTTATCACTGTTCGTAACGGCGGCTCAGATTATATTGATATTGTTCGGCAGGGTAACGAACGTGTTCTAAAGGCAAGATTAGCCGATGCGCGGTTCTTTTTTGAAGAAGATAAGAAGATCGCCTTGGCAGATAGAGTAGATAAGCTAAAAACAATTGTGTTCCAAGAGGGGCTTGGGACTTTATATGATAAAACACAGCGCATCAACAAGTTAGCTGTTTTAATTGCCGAAAGATTGGGTGCGGACCAAGCAATGGTCTTAGACACTTCACGAGCAGCTGTTTTGGCAAAGGCTGATCTTGTTACGGCAATGGTTAATGAATTTACTGAACTCCAAGGAATAATGGGGCGGGAATATGCTTTGCTAAGCGGTGAGAAGCCGTCAGTAGCAACTGCTGTTTATGAACATTATTTACCGAGATTTGCCGGGGATGCTCTGCCAGAAAGTCTCGCAGGCCGAGCTATTAGTATTGCTGATAAGATAGATAATATAGTTGCAACTTTTAGTCGCGGTCTTATTCCAACTGGATCGCAGGATCCCTATGCTCTCAGAAGACAAGCGCTAGGGATTGTTAACACTATAATAGCGGCCCAATATAACCTGTCTTTAACCGAAATAGTCGCAGAAGCAGCCAAGTTGCTGGGAATTAGCGACAGTGATTCTGATAAACTGCTTAACGAAATATATGAATTTTTCCGTCTTCGCATAAAAAATGTTTTGTCTGATGAAGAAATTCGTTATGATGTTATTGATGCTGTTATGGCTGCAGGTATAGATGATCTTTACGACACTGTACTTCGGGCTAGGGCTGTTACAGGAGTAATAGGCAGTGATCATATACGTAAAGCTATTCAAGCATTTACACGAGCTGGAAACTTAGCAAAAAATGCGTCTTCCAGCACGATTAACCCTGATCTCTTGAGTCAAGAGGCTGAAAGGGCTCTTTATCAGGAATATATTAATACAAAACAAGCTGTAAGTGAATTTTTAGACATCAAGGACTACTCGGCTGTTTTAAAGGCATTATCAGAATTAGCCGAACCGATCGATAAGTTTTTTGATGCGGTTATGGTTATGGATAAGGACGAGGCTATTCGGAATAATCGGCTAGCCTTGCTGAAGTCTATTACCCAAACCGCCTTAAGTGTTGCTGATTTGAGCAAATTGGTTGAATTATAAGGAAACCTTTCAAAAAGTTGTAACAAATGCAAAAAGGACCTGCGCCGCCCTGGTGCAGGTCCCTAGCATTAATAAAGGAAATAACAATAATTTGGCGTATATTATTCGGTAGGTGTTAGTAAATTGTGTTTGAAATAACGTTATAGCTGATGCTGTTTGTTTGCCAGCTTTTTCCGTTTTGCATAATCTGAACATTGCCGTTGAATACGGCAACTTTACTTTTCCAGTTAAAATCTACACGTTCAGCATTAATTTCAATACCTGGTCGTGAGAATTCAACTCCGCCATCGATTTTCGCGGTATTACTCGGAAAATAAACATAAACATTGCTGCCGACGAATCTGATGTCATCTTGCGTAAATGTTATACCGCCGGAGCCCCATATCTCGACTAAATTAGTCTTTGCCTCGCCGGCTGTGACAATGCGTCCATTGTGCTCAATATGTACATTACCTTTTAAAACATGGAGACCTGAACTTATGTCAAAATATTGCTGGTCAGCAGTTATAACCGGTGCAGCTGCGAATACACTGGACATAGAAAAGATTGTCAGCAAGATGCAGAATATAAATACTTTTGCCTTCACTATATCACATCCTTTCCAAGTTCATTATAACAGATTTCAAAATTAAATTTGCTAGTTAAAATTGGAACGAAGTGCTGAATAATTTTGGTAGGGGAGCGATAACATGAGTATTCGTGAACGAATAGAAGCGCAGGAATATAAAATATTATCATCTTTTGCCAGTAAAAGCCGTGAAGCAGTTCGGATGAATAACGAAGAGTTCTGTGATTTTCGTACTGCATTTCAGCGCGATAGGGATAGAATAATTCATAGCAAGGCTTTCCGTCGGTTAAAACACAAGACACAGGTCTATATATCGCCAGGTGATCATTATCGCATGCGTATGACTCATAGCTTAGAAGTAGCGCAGATTTCTCGTACAATTGCGCGGGGGTTAATGTTGAATGAAGATTTGACTGAGGCAATCGCGTTGGGGCATGATGTTGGCCATACCCCGTTTGGTCATGCTGGTGAGTATGCGCTTCGTGATATTATCGGACATTACAATCATAACGAGCAAAGTTTGCGGGTCGTGGAGCATCTGGAGCGCAGCGGCCAGGGCCTTAATTTGACTGTAGATGTCAAAGATGGAATTCTCAATCATACAGGCCCCAATAAGCCATTTACACTTGAAGGCAATATTATAAGATTCGGCGATCGGATAGCGTATTTATGTCATGATTATGACGACGGAATCCGAGCTGGAATGATTAAGCCAGTAGATTTACCGGAACAAGTCAGCCGGGTACTGGGGACTAATCCGTCTACTATGATTACTGTCATGGTCTCAGATATTATAACTACTTCTAGTGGTATTAGTGAAATCTGCATGTCCAATAATGTTCAAAAGGCAATGGAAAAATTCCGCGAATTCATGTTTGATAAAATATACCATTCAGCCGATCTTGAGCCTGATCGTAAAAAGGCAAAGTATGTAGTGCAAAAATTATATGAGTATTTTATGGCCAACCCCCGAAGTCTGCCGCAAGAGTTTCTTGAGCGTGAAGATAAGTGGGGACTGCAGCAGACTGTAGTTGACTATATTGCCGGGCTTACTGATATGTACGCTATTAACCTGTTTGAACAGCTATTTATTCCTGCTAAATGGATAAGAACGTAAGCAAATTTAAATGGTTTTGTCAATAGCTTAAAGAGGAAAAAATCGTTTTGTGCTGAATATACATAGTATCAACAAAACATAGCTGTTGACTTTTTATGAGCAGGATTAGTTAACTGCTTGTAGAATTAAGTCAAAACTTACCTTTTTGAACTTTAATTCTGAGATTTTAAGAGAAACTATTAAAATATGCGAAGGCGATAGAATACTGTAAATTTGGTAATAATGTATATATGTTTGCTATCGGCATATTCCCTGTAGATGCCTGACGTTACTAAGGATGAGTTTATGAAATATGTAATTACAGATGATTTTATTAATAGATTACGCGCCGAAAGTAATATTATTGGCATTATTTCGGAATATATTCCTTTGAAGAAAAAAGGAAGAAATTACTGGGGCTGTTGTCCTTTTCACCATGAGAAAACGCCCTCATTTTCAGTAGCGCCGGACAAAGGCTTTTTTTACTGTTTTGGCTGTCAGTCAGGCGGTAATGTTTTTAATTTTTTGATGAAAATTGAAAATATCGGTTTTATGGATGCTGTAAAAGTGTTAGCGCAGAAGATGAATATCCAGTTGCCTGAAGTGGAAAAGTCTGAGCAGGAGTTGGCCAGGGAGCGGCTGTTAGCAGAATTGTTTAGAGTTAACGAAATGGCCCGGGATTTTTATTATTCCTGCCTTGTTAATACAAGTTACGGACAGAGTGCTCGCGAATATTTAGCATCACGCGGAATAACCATACAGGTTATTGAAAAATTCAAGCTTGGGTTCGCGCCCCCGCATTGGGATAAATTATCACAAGCGTTTATGGGGCGGGGGATAGATAGACAGTTATTAATTAATGTCGGCCTGGCTGTCGAGCGTTCACACGGAAATGGAATATATGATCGATTTCGTAATCGCATTATGTTTCCTATCGCCAATATTCGAGGGAAAGTGATTGGGTTTGGCGGAAGGGTACTTGATGATAGCCAACCTAAATATTTAAACTCACCTGAAACGCCGATTTTTAATAAGCGGCACATTCTATACGGCATGGAGCATGCATTTAAAAGTATCCGCGATTCGGGTAAAGCCATTGTCGTTGAAGGATATATGGACGCAATCTCAGCGCATATAGCAAACCTTAAAAACGTAGTGGCTTCGTTAGGAACAGCCTTTACTCCGGATCAAGCAAAACAGATATTGCGCTTGGCGGATGAAATAATTTTTGCTTATGATAGTGATGCTGCCGGTAGGAATGCGACAGTTCGTGCTTTATCGATTGTTCAGGAATTGGGAGCTAAGGTAAGGGTTTTATCTATTCCTGATGATAAAGACCCTGATGAGTATATAAAAAATCATGGTGCTGTCGCTTTTAATGATTTGATTTCAAATGCTGATGGACTTATTGAATATCAGATCAAGCAGGCATTAAAGGAGATTGATTATTCAAGCCTGGAAGGCAAAGTCGCAGTTGTTTCTAGGATAATCCCCGTCTTAGCAGGATCTAAAAATGCAGTAGAGGTAAATAGTCATATTGCTCATGTATCCCAATTGTTAGCTATTGATGAAGGGGCTATCCGGAGCGAACTGAGCAAATTTATGAGACATGCGCAAAAGGATAAAACTGTAAGTTTGGGAAAGACTATAAACAATATATCGTTAATAAACAAGCCATCTGAGGCAGTTGAACAAGCTGAAAGAAATATTATTCGCTTAATTTATGATAATAATAATCTGATAAAAGATGTAAAAACGAGTCTCGCTACTGTGGACTTTCAAGATGAAAATCGTCAAGAAATAATTAAATCTATTATTGACGCGTATAATATGGGAAAAAATATTTCAGATACAGCTTGGTGTACAAATCTAAGTGATTCAGCTAATGCCGAGTTATCGCATATTATGTTGATGGAAGTCCCTACAGACAACGTAGATAAACTTATCGATGATTGTATGCGAACTATTCGTTTAGCGCATCTTAACGCATTATACGAAGAACATCGGCTACGCGCTGATGAATTAGAACGCATGGGGGATAGTCGCTTTCTGCAGGAATTAGCGGAAAGTCAGCGAATAAAAGATGAAATTAAGAAATTACACAATTGATAGCTTAATAGCACGTAAAGAACTGATCGGCCAAGGGAGGAGGGGAGTAAAATGACTGAGAAAAAGAATATCATTAATGATCACGTAAGTGAATTGCTGCATAAAGGAAAAAAACGTGGCGGCGTACTGACGTATGGCGAAATCATGGATACTCTCCAAAGTGATGATTTGTCTCCTGATGAGATTGATGATATGTACGAAGTTTTTTCCAATAAGGGAATTGAGATAGTGGATGAAATTCCCGAAGTCGAGAGCTTAGATGGTTCGGAAATGTCTGAAATTGAAGAAACAGCTCCGGAAGAGGCCGATGTTGATCTGACCATTCCTGAAGGTATTAGTATTGACGACCCGGTTCGCATGTACCTAAAAGAAATTGGTCGTGTACCGCTTTTATCCGCCGAAGAAGAGGTAAGTCTAGCTAAACGTATGGAGGGCGGAGATGAGGAGGCAAAGAGGCGACTGGCTGAGGCTAACCTCCGCCTGGTAGTGAGCATTGCTAAGCGCTATGTTGGACGCGGAATGCTTTTTCTGGACTTAATTCAAGAAGGTAATTTAGGGCTTATAAAAGCTGTTGAAAAATTCGATTATAGTAAAGGCTATAAATTCAGCACTTATGCTACTTGGTGGATTCGCCAAGCTATTACACGGGCTATTGCCGACCAAGCACGCACAATCAGAATACCTGTGCATATGGTAGAAACCATAAACAAGCTAATCCGAGTATCTCGTCAATTGCTGCAAGAGTTAGGCCGGGAGCCAAGTCCTGAAGAAATTGCCCGCGAGATGGATATAAGCGTGGAACGAGTTAGAGAGATAATGAAAATCGCTCAGGAACCTGTATCACTAGAAACTCCGATAGGTGAAGAAGAAGACTCGCATCTAGGCGATTTTATTGAAGATCAGGATGCGCCTGCTCCTGCGGAAGCTGCTTCCTTCATGTTGCTCAAAGAGCAACTAGAAGAAGTACTTGAGACATTAACACCAAGAGAAGAAAAAGTCCTTAGGCTTCGCTTTGGGTTAGACGATGGACGCGCGCGTACCCTAGAAGAGGTTGGACAGCATTTTGGTGTTACTAGGGAACGTATCCGTCAAATTGAAGCAAAAGCTCTTCGAAAATTGCGTCATCCAAGCCGTAGTAAAAAACTAAAAGATTTTCTCGAGTAAAAAACGCTTGACGTAACATAAAACTTGTTTTATAATGTATTTTGTCAGTTACGTTCCTCGATAGCTCAGTCGGTAGAGCAATCGGCTGTTAACCGATCGGTCGTAGGTTCGAGTCCTACTCGAGGAGCCATTTAAGAATGCTAAACAGGCTTTCTTCGGAAAACCTGTTTTATAATCTCCGGGCCTATAGCTCAGCGGTAGAGCAGCCGGCTCATAACCGGCTGGTCCCTGGTTCGATCCCAGGTGGGCCCACCATTTATTTAACATAAATTAAAAAATGGCCCGTTGGTCAAGCGGTTAAGACACCGCCCTTTCACGGCGGTATCAGGGGTTCGAATCCCCTACGGGTCACCACTAGGGTGATTAGCTCAGCTGGGAGAGCGCCTGCCTTACAAGCAGGATGTCGGCAGTTCGATCCTGTCATCGCCCACCATTGTAACTAAATGCAAAGCATAGCTTTGCATTTTTTTGTATTTTCCAGTATACTAAACATAATAACATTAGGGGGCAAGACATTGCGACTTAGCGCACGATTACAAGCTGTTGCTAACCTGGTTGAGGGTGGGACAACTTTAGCTGATATTGGAACAGATCATGCTTACTTACCTATATTTTTAGTTCAAGAAAAAATCGTTTCGCGGGCAGTCGCAGGCGAAGTTAGTCTGGGTCCATATAAAGCGGCGCAGCAAGCTATAGAAAATGCCGGACTGCAGGATAGTATAAATTTAAGACTGGGAAACGGGTTGCAAGTTATTAAACCGGCTGAAATTGAGACAGCTGTGATAGCTGGTATGGGCGGAGCTACAATAATTAATATTCTCCAAAGCGCGCCGGAAGTTGTTGCCTCTCTCAAACGCCTAATTGTTCAGCCGATGATAGCAGCAGCATCTGTCCGCCAATGGTTTACTAAAAACGGTTGGCAGATTGTCGATGAGGTCTTAATCTTAGACGATGGTAGACTTTATGAAATAATTGCTGCCGAACATGGTAAATCAGCAGAATTTGAAAACATATTATATGAAATAGGCCCAATTCTGTGGGATAAAAAGCCGCCCTTACTGTCGGTTCATATAGATCAATTGATAAATCAGACAAAACGAGTTATAGATGAGATGACAGCAGGCAAAAACTTTTCAGCAAAATATTATGAATATAACGAAAAGCTTCGCGGATTGGAGGCTAAGAAGGCATGCCTATAAAATGCCAATCAATAATTAATGAACTCGAAAAGCTTGCGCCGCGCGATTTAGCGGAAGATTGGGATAATGTAGGTCTCCTGGTAGGAAGTCCAGACCAGGATATTTCTAAAATCTTAATTGCACTGGACGTTACTGATAATGTTGTTGATCAAGCTATAACTAATAATTCTGACATGATTGTGACGCATCATCCGTTGATTTTTAAGGGCATCAAGAATATTCGTACTGATTTGCCTCATGGAAAGCTATTGGCTAAGCTTATAAAGAATGATATTGCAGTTTATACTGCTCATACTAATCTTGATATAGCTGCAGGTGGAATAAACGATATCTTAGCGAGCAAGTTAAACTTGACTAATGTCCAATCATTATCCCCGGGTCATAGTGAAAAGCTACTTAAACTGGCAGTATTCGTGCCGGATACTCATGCAGAGGCAGTTCGGGCCGCGATATGCGACGCCGGGGCAGGGCATGTCGGTAACTATAGCCACTGTACCTTTCAGACCGACGGTACTGGCACTTTTATGCCGCTAGAGGGTACTAATCCGTTTCTCGGCAGTCAAGGCGAGTTGGAGCAGGTACGGGAAGTGCGTTTAGAAACTGTTATGTCTGAGAAAATATGCAATAAGGTAATTAAGGCTATGCTGAAGGCTCACCCATATGAAGAGGTTGCATATGATTTATACCAACTTGCCAATACCCGGCCTCAGTTAGGGCTAGGACGTATTGGCAGTTTGTCTGCGCCTAAATCGTTGGCCGAGTTTGTGGATGAGGTAAAGCAAGCTTTAGGAATAAATTTGGTTAACGTCGCCGGACCTGAGAATAAATCTATCTGGAAGGTTGCCGTCTGTGGCGGCAGTGGAGCTAGCTTAATTCATTCAGCAGCTTTCGCCGGTGCTGATGTACTTGTTACCGGCGACGTAAAATACCATGAAGCCCAGGAAGCCGTTGCCGCAGGCATAGTTATTGTTGATGCCGGACACTTTGCTACAGAAGTTGTTATTGTTGATTACCTTAGTAATTACCTAGGGGCCCAAGCTCGTAATGAGAAATGGGGTATTGAAATTATTACCGATAATATTAGAACAGATATTTTTCGTCGTTATTAGACAGGTGTTTATGCCTGTCTATATTTTTTTGGCTATTTAAGCTATAAGGAGGAGGTACTAATGATTAAGGAGCAGCTAAATATGTTATGGAATTTACAAATGCTTGAGCAGAATAAAACTGCTATTATTCAGAAAAGGCAGGCCATTAACACACAAGAAATTAAAAATATGTGGTACGAAATTGAGACGGTCACAAGCAGCATAAAGCAGTACCAAGCAAGTCTAGCTGCCTGTTCCAACCAGTCATTTGAAATTGAAACCTCTATTGAAGGGGTTAGCAAGCAATTAAAAAAAATCGAAAACCAGCTTTATGTTAGTGGGATAAAAAACGTAAAGGAAATAGAGCAACTAAGAGGTAAATATGATTGCCTAAAAGCTACAATTGCTTTAAAGGAAGATGAATTATTGGATCATATGGATCAATGTGACAAACTAGCTAAGGAGATAGCAAAATTAAATGAACAACTTAGCGAAAAAAAACGTCAGCGCGAAGAGAAACAGCAAAATATTGCGATTGATAAGGCTTTACTAGATAAAAGCATATTAGATACCGAACAGGAAATTATAGCTTGTTCACAGCTAATAGATAAAGAATTGCTGCATACTTATAATGAACTTAAACGTAATTTTGATAAGCCAATAGCAAAATTAAATAATGATTATTGCAGCGGCTGCCATCGGAGTTTACCAATAACAAAAGTTGAAACTGCAAAAATTAAAATGGCCTATTGTGATAATTGCGGCCGAATACTAATTCCCTAATAAAAGGCAGAGCGATTAAATCCATTGATAATGTGAATAGTATATGTTATACTAATAATCCAAGTTGTGAGTATAAAAGATGATCGCGGATGTCTTTTCAGACATTTGAGGAAAGTCCGGGCTCCACAGGGCAAGGTGCTGGATAACGTCCAGCGAGGGCGACCTCAGGGAAAGTGCCACAGAAATGTAAACCGCCGGTTTTTGCCGGTAAGGATGGAACGGTGCGGTAAGAGCGCACCAGCAGTTAGGTGACTAACTGGCTAGGTAAACCCCACCTGGTGCAAGACCAAATAGGGAAGGGATGAGGCTGCCCGCTAACCTTCCGGGTGTGTCGCTAGAGCCGTCAGGTAACTGACGGTCCAGATAAATGATCATCACCGCTTTTGCGGTACAGAACTCGGCTTATTGATTACTTGCAACTTTAATGAATTTTTTAAACCCGCAGTATGTTGAACTGCGGGTTTTATATTTAAGTTGACTTTTTTTGTATATTTCTCTAATATAATAATTACCAACCCCCCGGGGGGTGGGATGTGATTAGAAGTTTTAGGTTTGTCTTATACTATTATAGTAAATTACTCACGAATATGAAGGAGGTAATATTTATGTCGTTGGTAAATATTCAAAACGAAACTGAATTTGATGAATTAGTGTTGAAAGCCGATAAGGCGGTATTAGTTGATTTTTGGGCGCCCTGGTGCGGACCTTGTAAGATGGTTGGACCCGAGGTGGAAGCTTTATCAAACGATTATGAAGGCAAAGCTATTGTCGCAAAAGTAAACGTTGATGAGCAGCAGTCTCTAGCATCAAAATATAATGTTATGAGTATACCTACTCTATTAGTATTTAAAGATGGACAGGAAACCAAACGTATTGTTGGCTTTCGGCCGAAAAAAGAACTTGGTGCTGCCCTTGACAGTGTTATGTAAGTTACTACTCCCGTTATGCGGGAGTTTTCTTTTTTAAATACTAGTTTTAGGGTATTGCGAAATCAAGAAAATCTAGTTACTTGCGATAATTAGTGTAATTTGCGATAATAGGACTAGATTATAGGAAGGAGCAATAACCCAATGATTATTTCGTGGAATACCACACAAGCTTGCAATATAAAGTGTATTCACTGTTACCGCGATGCGGGTACAAGACGCTCTGATGAACTTTCAACCGAAGAAGGTAAAAAACTGCTATCAGAGATGGCCAAAGCTGGGTTTAAAATTATAATTTTAAGCGGTGGCGAACCACTTTTCAGATCTGATATTTACGAGTTAATTAGTCATGCTCGCAGTGTTGGCATGAGACCTGTTCTTGGCACAAACGGTATCCTGATTACTGATGAAGTAGCTGTAAAGCTAAAGGAAGCCGGTCTTGCGCGGGCAGGAATTAGTTTAGACAGTACTGATAAGAAACAGCACGATTGGTTTAGGCAATGTGAAGGTGCCTGGGATCAAACAATGCGAGGGATGGAAGCATGCCGTAATGCTGGTCTTCCGTTCCAAGTTCATACAACGGCAATGAGCTGGAATGAAGCTGAAATTACTAAGATAACTGATTTAGCAGTTGAAGTGGGTGCCGCCGCGCATCATGTGTTTTTTCTAGTACCTACAGGACGTGGTAAGGATATTGAGGATACTACGTTAAAAACTGCTCAATACGAAGCATTACTTGAACGCATTCTTGATAAGCAGAATGAAGTTTCAATTGAATTAAAACCAACATGCGCTCCCCAATTTATGAGGATTGCGAAACAGCGCAATATGGCAATGAGATTTACGCGCGGTTGCCTCGCTGGAACCGGATATTGCGTAATACTGCCAAATGGAGATGTGCATCCTTGTCCATATCTGCCAATAAAGGTTGGCAATGTACGTGAGAAAGAATTTGATGCAATATGGCGTGACAGCAGTTTATTTAATGAACTGCGTCATGAAGAGCTTAAAGGCGGCTGTGGTCGCTGCGGTTATGATAAAATTTGCGGAGGCTGCAGAGCTAGAGCTTATTATTATTCTGATGGTGATTATTTAGCTGAAGAGCCGTGGTGTGACTACGGACGATAATTTATATACACCCGTTGTGTAAGTTATTACGCAACGGGTGTTTTTTCATACATTTTGGGTAACCATATTAGATGGCATTAGCAGAAACGTTAATACTTAGTAAGAAATAAAATATTACTTTCCAAATATTTAGCAGGAATTGTAATATATTTGTAAAAAATAGTAATGGATAATTCAGAATTGTAAAGATTCGAAAAATTAGATAATTTGAGAATGAGGCGGGTTGATATGGAAAAAAGAGATTCGTTATGGGACGTATTTCAAAAGAAGAATTTAAGCCGCCGCAGCTTCTTGAAAGCTTGCGTCGCCATCACCGGTATAATGGGTCTTTCACCAACAATGATACAGGATGTGGTCTATGCGGCCGAAAATCGCCCATTACCACCGGTTATATGGCTTCATGGCCATGAATGCACTGGCTGTGACGAGGCATTTATTCGGTCTGAAACGCCGCTAGCTTCGGATGTTATTTTAAACATGATAGCTTTAGAAGATATGGAGGTGCTCGGTGCTGCCGCAGGTATACAATTAGAGCATCATGCTGCAGAGATTATGAAAAAATATGCTGGACAGTATCTGCTCCTAGTTGAGGGAGCTGTTCCAGTCGGTGAAGACGGAATTTATTGTATGGTAGGCGGCAAAACATTCGAAGAAAACTTAAAAGAAGCGGCAAAAGGGGCTGTTGCAGTAGTTAATATTGGTTCATGCGCAGCATGGGGCGGCATTCAGGCAGCAAAACCTAATCCGACTAAGTCGGTGGCCGTTAGCGAAGTTGTCCGCGGAAAGCCGATTATTAATATCCCGGGCTGTCCGCCAATACCGGAAGTAATTACGGGCACAATAATGCATTATGTTATTTTTGGTCAAATCCCGCCGCTCGATAGTAAAAATCGTCCTAAACAATTTTTTGGCAATCGAATTCATGATACCTGCTATCGCCGCGCCTTCTTTGATTCAGGAATGTTTGTAGAGAAATTTGATGATATCGGCAGTAAAGCTGGCTGGTGTTTATATAAAGTAGGATGTCGCGGTCCGGAAGCTTATAATTCATGCGGCAATCTAAGATGGTGGAATGGTTTGTCCTACCCGATTCAGGCGGGTTCACCCTGCGTTGCCTGCGCATCTAATGATTTTTGGGATAACGATCCATTCTTCCAGCGTCTTCCTAATATACCTATTCCAAACACAATCGCTAATGCAGACAAGGTAGGAATGGTGGCTGCCGGGGCAGTCACAGCTGGTGTTGTCGCACATGGAATTGCTTCTGTTATCCAACATAAAAAGTATCATAAAAATGAGAATGAACATAACGATGATTGAGGGGAGAAGCTGGAATGAAACGAATTGTCGTCGATCCTGTAAGTCGGATTGAAGGTCATTTACGAGTTGAAGTTATGATAGACGAAGCTACAGGTAAAGTCCAAGATGCCCTCTCCAGCGGCACAGCTTGGCGAGGAATCGAAATTATCTGTAAAGATAGGGATCCGCGCGATCTTTGGCTTTTCGTACAGCGTATATGCGGAGTATGTACGACGGTACACGCTTTGGCTTCGGTAAGAGCAGTTGAGGATGCTCTCGGTATTGAAATTCCTAAGAATGCCAATTACATTAGGAATATCATTTATGCATCGCAAGTAGTACAAGATCATCTTATTCACTTCTACCATTTGCATGGTTTGGACTGGGTGAGCCCTGTTGAGGCTCTGAAAGCAGACCCCGCCGCGGCTGCGGCTTTACAAAATACGATTTTAGAGAAATATTCTTTGCCTTTTAGCGGGCCTGTTGAACATACTACAAGTGCTTACCCTAAAGAGTTTCCTAAGGCCACAACGGCATATTTAAAAGAGATACAGGCTAAAGTGAAGAAAATTGTTGATAGCGGACAATTAGGTATCTTTGCAGCGCATTATTGGGATCATCCCGATTATGCTATACTACCTCCGGAAGTTCATTTGATTGCGATATCGCATTATCTTAATATGTTAGACAAACAGCGGGAATTAGTTAAATCCCATTTGATATTCGGTGGAAAAAATCCTCATCCTCACTATCTGGTAGGCGGAATGTCTTGTTCAATCTCAATGAATGATATGAATGCTCCGGTCAATACTGAGCGGTTAGCAGTCGTAGATACGTCAGCCAACTTTGGGATTGATTGTGTTAACTCCTTTTATGTTCCTGACTTGTTAGCCATAGCTGATATCTATTCTAAAGCCGGCTATCTAGATGGGGGCGGGCTTGCCAAAGAACGGGTACTCGGTTTCGGAGACTTACCTGATGAAACGTATAGCGGCACTAGCAACGGCAGTTATCACAGCAATCTTTTGCTTAGATCAAATGGTGTCGTTGAGAACTTTGGTCAGGGGGTTACAAACGCTGTATTTCATCCGTTCGATCCCAAAGACATTGCCGATCCGGATACTCTAACTGAAAGTGTTGAACATGCTTGGTATCAATATCCGGAAGGTCAAGCAGATATTCATCCCTGGAACGGAGTTACTAAGCCTGAATATACAGCACCTAAAGAAGGGACAAAAACAAATTGGAAATATCTCGACGAAAATGGCAAGTATTCTTGGATAAAAACTCCTAAGTGGCGAGGGAAAACAGCCGAAGTTGGTCCACTTGCCCGTTATATAATTGTTTACACTAAAGTTAAAAAAGGGATTATCCAGCCGACCTGGGTAGAGAATATGATGGTAAGTCAAATAGATGCCGTATCCAAAATTCTTAATCTACCACCGGAAAAATGGCTCCCGTCTACGCTTGGGCGTACATTAGCGAGAGGGCTTGAGGCACAAGTATTTGCCTATGTAAATAAGTATTTTACCGATAAGCTGCTGAATAATATTAAAGCAGGCGATACTACCGTCGCCAATATGGTTAAATGGGAGCCGTCGTCTTGGCCGCAGGAAGCCCAGGGCGTAGGTCTGCATGAACCGCCGCGCGGTGGACTCAGCCATTGGATAGTTATAAAAAATGGCCGGACTGCTAACTACCAAACCGTTGTCCCTAGTACGTGGAATGCATGCCCCAGGGACAGCAAAGCCGGATACGGAGCATATGAACTTGGTATGATTGATACTAAAGTAAAGATAGCTGAAAAACCCCTTGAAATTCTGAAACTAATCCATTCTTTTGATCCATGCCTAGCCTGTGCAACTCACCTTTATAACGCGGAAGGCGAGCAAATTACTGTCGTGAATACTGATCCATTCAAGTAGTAAGAATATTAATAGAGAAAGGGGTCAGTCAAATGAGCACCGAGCCATTAAGGTGTGTTTATGTGTTCAGTCCGTTTTTGCGGTTATTTCACTGGATAATGGTTTTTTCGATTACCATATTGTTTATTACCGGCTTGTACATCGGCAACCCAGCGTATATCGGGACTCAAGGTACTGAGGCCACATATGCCGTTGAATCCCTCTTTTCGATGGAGACTATTCGCTACATACACTTCATAACGGCATTTATTTTTGTCGCTAGCTTTATCATGCGGATATACGGCATGATAGTTTTTAAGGGGGACCGTTTATTTCCTCGGCCGTGGACTTTTGAGTATTGGCTGGGAACAATCGATGTAGCCATGCATTACGCTTTTATTACTCCTGTGCATAGGCCGTATATCCGGAATCATATGGCCAGAGCAGGCTATGCGTCGGTGTATGTGATGATTTTACTCGAGGTAGTCACTGGTTTTGCCATGTATTATATGATTGATCCTAATCGATTTGGTGCCAAAGTTTTTGGTTGGTTCAATCATCTTCTGATAAATGAATACTATGTGCATTTAATTCATCATTATGTCGCATGGTTTATTGTACTATTTGCCATAGTTCATGTTTATATGACTATCAGGGCGGACTTAACTGATAAGAACGGCGAAATATCTAGTATGTTTTCTGGTGTTAAATTTCTCAAGGCGGATCCTGATGATATAGGAGATATTGATCATGATAAAGATAACAGTTCTGGGAATCGGAAATATTCTTCTTCAAGATGAAGGATTAGGGGTTCGGACGGTTGAAAGACTTATGAACAATTATCGTTTTCCCGACGATGTTCAGGTATTAGACGGAGGAACGTTAGGAATGGGACTTATACCTTTTCTTGACGGTACTGATAAATTATTGATTGTAGATGCTATTGCTGGCAAACTGCCGCCCGGATCTATCTATGAATTGCGGGATGGCGAAGTTAAAACCTACTTTAAGCAGAAGGTTTCTCTGCACGATCTAGGCATTCAGGATGTGCTTGCAACAATGGAAGTTTTGGAAAAGCCAATAAAAGAGATTGTGGTTGTTGGCATGCAGCCGGGTACAATGAATGTTGGGTTAGAATTGAGTTCAGAAATTGAACAGGGCCTTGTAAAGTTGGAGAGTCTTGTACTAAAACAATTAGCTGATTGGCAGGCGGAGGTAGAACAGGTTGGATGATAATCAATTACCGATAAAGGTTAAAGCGGTGTTAGTTGAAATCAAAGATGCGTTGTCGCGGTTTCTGCAATCTGGTGAATCGTGGACAATCTTTATTGATAAGATGGCTTTATCATTTGAGGAACGTCAGGCAATCCACGATTTTTTAGGTCAAGGAACAGTGACCGTCAAATTTAATGATGTTGCTGAACCTGTCGAATGGCTGGAAAGCGGTGTTGCTGGCGTTTGGTATGGCGTTTTTTATAATGCAAAGGGCAATCCAATTTTAGAAACAATTGAAATAAGCGCTTTCCCGGAGTTGGCTGCAGCTCAGTCTGAGGATGCAGCGCATGATATCAAAATCATTACCGAAAAACTTGGTTTAGCATAAGACGGCCCGGCACAAGCCGGGTTGTTGGCATTATTGGAGTTTACCAGTCGAACTAGCCTGCCAATAAAGGATATTTGCTGTAAGTAACGAAATTTAACATTCTTGGGAATAATAATTAAAAAATTATTTGTGATAATTGATGAGGTGACTAGCATGCTACGCGGAATTCGAGGGGCAATAACTGTTAATCAAAATGAACGTAATGATATTCTATCCGCCGTATCAGAACTCTTAAACGCTATGAAAGAGGCAAATTCAATCGATCTAGAGGATATTGGAGCGATAATTTTTAGTTCGACGCCTGATTTAGATACTGCATTTCCGGCCGCTGCTGCAAGATCGTTAGGCTGGCATGAAGTACCGCTTTTTGGCACGCAGGAAATCGATAATCCCTTAGGATTACCTCATTGTATCAGGGTGTTGATTTTATGGAATACTGAACTGCCGCAAAAGAGCATACGCCACGTCTATTTGCGCGATGCAGTGCGTCTCCGCCAAGATATTATCAGATAGAGGACGCTAGTCATAGATAATGACTTTCAGGTTAATTACCAAATAATGGAATGCAAACATTAAGAAAAAAAGCATAAACCAGCAGGATATTGCATAAAAATGGCGAAATTATTTTTCAGCAGTATAAAGCCTAATCAAGCTTACGACCGGGGAACCAAATGTTAAGGGTGAATTTTGAAAGGACGTATGTATAAATACTTTCATCAGGGTACCTCAACCCTAACCCGTCAGCTAACCTCGGAGGCCGTTGAGAGGAGTCGAAAAAGTGTCAAAGCTTTTCCGAACCATGTTGTTTTGTATGGTTCTATTATGTTTTTCTTCGCTCGCGTATGCTGCGGCTTATCAAAAAGGAGATCAAGGCGAAGATATTGCGTTGATTCAGCAGCGTCTAAGTTCGCTAGGCTATGAGACCGGTGCCGCGGATGGTGACTTTGGCACAGTAACGGAAAACGCCGTTAAAAACTTCCAACGAGATAAGGGTCTTGAAGCTGATGGCATTATTGGCACGCAAACTTATCAGCTTTTGATGGGACGGGATATCCCTGTCAGTAGAGCTACCTCCGCGACAGTAGTTCGCCGAGTTACCCAAAATGCCATGAAATATACCGGCGTCCCTTATGTATTCGGCGGTACAACACCTAACGGCTTTGACTGTTCAGGCTACACCCGTTATGTATTTGCCCAATCCGGCATCTATTTACCACGTACTGCTGACGACCAATTCAAATTAGGCCGGTCAGTATCTTACTATAATTTGCGACCCGGAGACCTGGTTTTCTTTACTACATATGCGCCAGGACCTTCACATGTTGGAATTTATCTTGAGAATGGGAAGTTCATTAGCTCGACGTCTAGCCGTGGTGTAATGGTAAGCAGGCTGGACAGCGGTTATTGGGGAAGTCGTTACTACGGTGCACGAAGAATATTGTAGATAAGCAAGATATTGGGGGCGTTAGCAGCCCTCTTTTATTTTTACTGCTATTATATAATGCACGATTGAGTATTTATGAAATAAAAGTACACTATTAAGTTTGGAACTTATAGCTTGATCATGCTCTAATGGTAAAAATGGGAATACTATAATTGATGCATCCCGTAAGAGGCCCTTAGGATAGAAAAAACTTTGGCTTATTCATAGCGGTACACATATGCTGAAAAAGGTGATTGGAAAATGTGCATGGTAAATCTATCAAACATAAGATTCTCTTATGGTGATGATGTTGTTTTAGAAAACTTATCACTTGCTATAGATCAAGGAAGCTTTACAGCAGTAATCGGTCCTAACGGTGCAGGCAAGAGTACTGTCCTTAAGATTATTGCAGGTATACTAACCCCGCAGGCGGGAACTGTTACTATCCGCGGTAAAAATTTGCGAGAGGCTAGATATGACGGTCTAATTGGCTATGTTCCTCAAAATTATGGAAAGAATATCAGTGGGTTTCCGGCTACAGTTGAAGAGGTCGTAAAATTAGGTACTTTAGCAGGTCTAAATAGAAAATGCTCAAAAAGTGCTGCCTGCCACATTGTTGATCACATGCTTCAGTTAGTAGGCTGTAAAGAAATCCGAAAGAAGCGAATTGGAGAACTGTCCGGAGGCCAACAGCAGCGCGTAATGGTGGCCAGAGCGTTAGCCGGTAATCCAGAGCTTTTACTCTTAGACGAACCTACCAGTGGTGTTGACTATGAAGCAAGCGCCAAAATTTACGAACTTTTAGGTCAGCTTAATTGTAATTTGGGTGTTACAGTTATTATGGTATCGCATGATATTGAAAAAGCAATCAAATGGTCAGATAAGGTGGTATGTATTAATCGTGGATTATGTTTCTTTGGTGACAGTAACGATTTTAATATTACCCATCTCCAATCCCGCCATCGATGGTTTTACGCCGGTCTTCAAGGGGAGAATTAAACTATGGAATTTTTACAGTATGATTTTTTTCAACGGGCGCTTGTTGCGGGATTAATTGCCGCGCTTGTATGCCCTTTAATTGGGATATTTGTAGTTGTCCGTCGTCAATCACTTATCGGCGATGGATTAGGGCATATTGCATTTGCCGGGGTAACAGGGGGCTACCTTNTTGGCTGGTATCCGGTAGTTGGGGCCTTAGTTCTGACGGTAGTCGGTGCTATCGGCATTGAACTAATGCGTCGGCGACATACACAGTATACTGATATGGGACTAGCAATTTTTTTCTATGCAGGCATTGCTATGGCAATAATTTTTAGTACTATGACTAAAATGCCTAGCGCCGGACTACTGAGTTTTCTATTCGGCAGTATTATGACAGTAACGACAACTGATGTGACCTTAATAGCAATAAGCGGCACAATGGCCGCCGCTGTTATATATTTTCTTTATAATAAGCTTATGCTAATTGCCATTGATGAAGATGTAGCAAGTGTAACCGGTGTAAACGTTTCACTTATTAACATGGCTTTTAGTGTTATAACGGCAGTTGTTGTAGTTGTTGGAATGACAGTGGTAGGTATCCTGCTAGTGAGCGCGCTGATGGTAGTGCCTGTTGCCGCTGCCTATTTGTTAAGATTAAGCTTTAAAGGAACTCTTATTGCGGCCG